>Ga0315298_1001268_pt1 | contig 47224 bp, 38 predicted proteins | sample WHS_1_MG_FD_203077 | JGI IMG/M metagenome (GOLD analysis project Ga0315298, IMG submission 203077) | Extremophilic microbial mat communities from Washburn Hot Springs, YNP, Wyoming, USA - WHS_1_MG | ecosystem: Environmental > Aquatic > Thermal springs > Hot (42-90C) | place: USA: Wyoming...
CGGAACACCATCCGGCCAATGCGGCCAAAGCCATTGATGGCAACTCGAATCGTCATGGGAATCTCCTGAACAAAGTGGACAACGGAAATGAAAGGTGTGGAAGTGTGTTCTGCGCGGGCGGTCAGTCTGCCGGGTGCAGGGCAGGCGCCTGCACCGCCTCGGCGACTGCGGCGACGGTGGGAATGATGCGGTCGGGTGCGGCCAGGGCGATCGGCTTGCCGTGGTTGTATCCGTAGGGCACGGCCCAGATCGGCACGCCTGCGGCGCGCGCCGTGGCGACGTCGATTTCCGAGTCGCCGACGAACAGCGCGCGCTGCGGCGGTACTTTGAACGCCTCCATGCAGTAGCGCACCGGCAGCGGATCGGGTTTTTTTGCCGCCAGCGTGTCGCCGGCGACCATCATGTCGACGTAGTGACGGATGCCATGCACCATCAGCACCGTGGTGGCGAAACGCTGCTCTTTGTTCGTCACCACGGCCACACGCACCTGCGCGGCGCGCAGCGCCTTGAGGGTGTCGGACACCCCTGGGTACAGCCGGCTGCGCTGCCCGGTGCGCTGGGCGTAGAACTCGGCAAACCGCGGCATCAGGATGTCGAGCGTGCCGGTGCGGCGCACCGTGTCCTCTTCGAGCCCGGTGGCATGCGCGTAGGCGTGCAGCAGCAGCTCGCGCGTGCCGTGACCGATCCAGGCGCGAATGAGATGTTCGGACACCTCGGGCAACTGCTGGTCACGCAGCAGGTCGTTGACGGCGTCGGCGATTTCCGGCGCGGTTTCCACCAGCGTGCCGTCGAGGTCGAACATCACCAGGTCGAACATGGCGGGCTCCGGCTGGACGCGTCAGGCCGCTGGCTGCAGCACGGACTTGGCCACCGCCACGGTGTGTTCCGCGGTGATTTTGAAGTGCTGGTAGAGCTGCGGCGCCGGGGCGGACTCGCCGAACGTGCTGATGCCGACCACGCCGCCGTCGAGGCCGACGTATTTGCGCCAGAAATCGGGATGCGCCGCCTCGATCGCCACCCGCGGCACGCCTGCGGGCAGCACCTCGCTGCGGTAGGCCGCGTCCTGGCGGTCGAAGGCGTTGGTGCACGGCATCGACACCACGCGCGCGGCAATGCCCTGCTCGGCCAGCAGGGTCTGCGCTTTGAGCGCGATTTCGACTTCCGAGCCGGTGGCGATGAGCACGATCTGCGGTTTGCCGCCCTGCGCCTCCGACAGCACGTAGCCGCCACGGGAAATCAGCCGCTCGGCGTCTTCGGGGTGCGGCGTGGACGCCACGTTTTGCCGCGACAGCAGCAGCGCGCTCGGGCCGTGCTTGCGCTCGATGGCGTGCTTCCACGCCACGGCGGTTTCGAGCACGTCGGCCGGGCGCCAGACGTCCAGATTGGGGATCAGCCGCAGGCTGGGGGTCTGCTCCACGGGCTGGTGCGTCGGGCCGTCTTCGCCCAGGCCGATGGAGTCGTGCGAGAACACGTGGATCACGCGCTGCTTCATCAGCGCGCTCATGCGCACGCCGTTGCGCGAGTAGTCGGAGAACATGAGGAAGGTGCCGCCATACGGCAGGAAGCCGCCGTGCAGCGCCATGCCGTTCATCATCGCCACCATGCCGAACTCGCGCACGCCATACGACAGGTAGTTGAACGCGGTACCCGGCGCGGCCTTCTCGAACGAATGCGAGTCTTTCACCGCGGTGAGGTTCGAGCCGGTGAGGTCGGCCGAGCCGCCGAACAGCCCGGGCAGCGCGGGCACCAGGGTTTCCAGCGCGATCTGCGACGATTTGCGCGTGGCCGTCGGCGCGGTGACGCCGCGCGCCTTGGCGTACAGCGCCTGCACCGTCTGCCCCCAGTTGGCGGGCAGGTCGCCGGCCATGCGGCGTTTGAATTCGGCCGCCAGTTCGGGGTGGGCGGCTTCGTAGGCGGCAAAGCGCGCGTTCCAGTCGGCTTCGAGCTTGGCGCCGTGGTGGCGCGCATCCCAGGCCTGGTAGACGTCGGCGGGGATTTCGAACGGGCCGTAGTCCCAGCCGAGCACGCGGCGCGTAGCCTCGGCTTCGGCCGCGCCCAGCGCGGCACCGTGCACGTCGTGCGTGCCGGCCTTGTTCGGCGAGCCCCAGCCGATGGTGGTGCGGCAGATGATGAGCGTGGGTTTGTCGCTCATCTTGGCCTCGGCGGTGGCCTTTTCCACGGCGGCTGCGTCATGGCCGTCGATCGGGCCGATGACGTTCCAGCCATAAGCCTGGAAGCGCAGCGCGGTGTTGTCGGAGAACCAGTGCTCGACGTGGCCGTCGATGGAGATGCCGTTGTCGTCGTAGTAGGCGATGAGCTTGTTCAGCTTGAGGGTGCCGGCCAGCGAGCAGGCCTCGTGGCTGATGCCTTCCATCAAGCAGCCGTCGCCGAGGAACACGTAGGTGCGGTGATCGACGATGGTGTGGCCGGGACGGTTGAACTCGGCGGCGAGCACTTTTTCCGCCAGCGCCATGCCCACGGCGTTGGCGATGCCCTGGCCGAGCGGGCCGGTGGTGGTCTCCACCCCCGGGGTGTAGCCGACTTCGGGGTGGCCCGGGGTTTTGCTGTGCAGCTGGCGAAAGCGCTTGAGCTCGTCGATCGGCAGGTCGTAGCCGGTGAGGTGCAGCAGCGCGTAGATCAGCATCGAGCTGTGACCGTTGGACAGCACGAAGCGGTCGCGGTTGGCCCAGTGCGGGTTGGCTGGGTTGTGGTGCAGATGGTTGCGCCACAGCACTTCGGCGATGTCGGCCATGCCCATGGGCGCGCCGGGGTGGCCGCTCTTGGCCGCCTCGACGCCGTCGATGGCGAGAAAGCGGATGGCGTTGGCCAGACGGCGGCGTTGTTGGGTATCGAGTTGCAAGGTGGTCATGGGACGTCTCCGAGGCTTAACCGGCGCGGCGCTTGAGGTCCATCAGGCGCAGGATCATGGGGGTGAAAATCAGCTGCATCGCCAGCCCCATCTTGCCGCCGGGCACCACCAAAGTGTTGGGCCGGCTCATCCAGGAATCGTGCAGCATCGACAGCAGGTAGGGGAAATCGATGCCCTTGGGGTTGGCGAAGCGGATGACCACCATGCTCTCGTCCAGGCTGGGGATGTCCTTGGCGATGAACGGGTTGGAGGTGTCCACCGTGGGCACGCGCTGGAAGTTGACGTGGGTGCGCGAGAACTGCGGGGTGATGTGGTGCACGTAATCGGGCATGCGGCGCAGGATGGTGTCCATCACCGCTTCCTGCGAGTAGCCGCGCTGGATCTGGTCGCGGTGCAGCTTCTGGATCCACTCCAGGTTGATGATGGGCACGACGCCGACGAGCAGGTCGACGTGTTTGGCGACGTTGATCTTGTCGTCGGCATAGCCGCCGTGCAGCCCTTCGTAGAACATCAGGTCGGAGCCTGGCTCGATGTCCTTCCAGTCGGTGAAGTTGCCCGGCTCGACGCCGAATTCCGCGGCCTCACCGGCATCGTGGATGTATTTGCGCACCTTGCCGCCGCCGGTCTCGCCGTAGGTCTTGAACACGTTTTCCAGCTCGTCGAGCAGGTTGGCGTCGGGGCCGAAGTGGCTGAAGTGGCGGTTGCCCGCAGCCTCCTGCTTTTTCATCTCCTCGCGCATTTGCACGCGGTTGTATTTGTGGAACGAGTCGCCCTCGACGATCTGCGCCTTGAGGTTTTCGCGGCGGAAGATGTGCTGGAAGCTGCGCATCACCGTGGTGGTGCCTGCGCCTGAAGAACCGGTGATGGCGATGATGGGATGTTTGACGGACATGGTGCGAGCCTCTCTTGCAATGACAAAACCAGTCTGGCAGCGCCCGCACTGCAGCGGGCCGTTGCGGATCGATCCGGCGTGGCGCGGGGGCCGGGGCGCGCGCCACGCGGCGACGCGCCGGCGCTGTGACGCGCTTCAGCCGCGCGCTTCGTCGCGGTAGAGCGAACGCTCTTTGAACAGCGGCGAATCGAAAACCTTGTCTTCACCCCGATCGTACTCGGCGTGATAGCGCTCCAGCCGCTCGATCTCGTTTTTCGAACCGAGCATCACCGGCACGCGCTGGTGCAGCGAGGTGGGCTGCACTTCGAGAATGCGTCCGCGGCCGGTGGAGGCGGCGCCGCCGGCCTGCTCGACGATCATGCCGATGGGGTTGGCCTCGTACATCAGACGCAGCCGGCCGGGTTTGCTCGGATCCTTGGTGTCTTTGGGGTACATGAAAATGCCCCCACGCATCAGGATACGGTGCACGTCGGCGACCATCGAGGCGATCCAGCGGGTGTTGAAATCACGTCCGCGCGGGCCGGTCTTGCCGGCCTTGCATTCGGCGACGTATCGCTGCACCGGCGGCTCCCAGAAGCGCTCGTTGCTGGTATTGATGGCGAATTCGCTGGTGTCGGCCGGGATCTGCAGATTGGGATGGGTGAGGATGAAATTGCCGATTTCACGGTCGAGGGTGAAGCCGTGCGTGCCCTTGCCGACGGTGAGCACCAGCATGGTCGCCGGGCCGTAGATGGCATAGCCGGCAGCCACCTGCCTGGTGCCCGGCTGCAGGTAGTCCTGCACCGTCGGGTCGCCGATGCGGGTGTGACGCAGCACGGAAAAAATGGTGCCGACCGAGACGTTGACGTCGGTGTTGCTCGACCCGTCGAGCGGATCGAAAATGAGCAGGTACGGGCCGCGCTCGAACTCCTTGGGCAGGGTGTAGGGGTCGTCCATTTCCTCGGAGGCCATGCCGGCGACCAGACCGCCCCACTCGCACGCCTGGATCATGGCGTCGTTGGACAGCACGTCGAGTTTTTTCTGCGTTTCGCCCTGCACGTTCTGCGAGTCGAGCGCGCCGAGATAGCCGCCGAGCGCCCCCTTGGACGTCATCGCCGAAATCGCCTTGACCGCCGCGGTCACGTCCACCAGCAACGCGGCCAGGTCGGCCTGATCGTCCGTGCCATGCAGTTGTTCAATGAGGAATTTCGAGACAGTGGTACGGCCGGACTGCATGCTGTGACTCCCAATGGTGAACGGCCTCGGTCAACGGCCAGCGCCTGCCGGTCGAGGCAAGCAAAGCCGTTGGCGCGAGGCCCGGATGACTTTTTGAAACAACCTGGACAGGGCACGCCAAGTCGTTTGAAAAAGCCCGCAGCCCCAAAACGGAGACTCGCATGAACAGACTTCATCGGCTGCGGTAAAAGCTCCTGAAGCGAACTTCGGAGCCCGTTCACAAACGGGTGGAGGTTGCACTGCGCTGCGGCACAGACACGAACGACCATTGCAGGCGAATATAAGTCCGGCCTTGAATTAAGGTAAATTCATTTTTTATTGATACATGGTTAATCTTTGCTGATGAAGAACGTCACCTTGCGCCAGCTCCGGGTGTTCAGCTCCGCCGCGCGCCACCTCAATTTTGGCAAAGCCGCGCGCGAACTGCACCTCACGCCGCCGGCCGTGTCGATGCAGATCCGCGAACTGGAAACCCAGATCGGGCTGCCGCTGTTCGAGCGCCAGGGCAAAACCGTCAGCCTGACGGTCACCGGCGAGTACCTGCTGGTGTATGTGCGCAAAATCCTCGCCACCCTGAAGGACGCCGACGACGCGCTGGCACGGTTCCGCGGCATCGAGGCCGGCCGGCTGACGGTCGGCATGGTGAGCACGGCGAAGTATTTCGTGCCGCGGCTGCTGGCCAAATTCCGTCAGGATTACCCGCATGTGGAGGTCCGGCTGTCGGTGGGCAACCGCGAACAGCTGGTGACGCAATTGCAAAACAGCGAGGTCGATCTGGCCATCATGGGGCGGCCGCCGCGCGACATGGCCACCCGCGCCGAGCCGTTTGCCGCGCACCCGCTGGGCGTGATCGTCCCGCCGGGCCACCCGTTGCTGGCCGGCGAGGTCATGCCGGCGGAGGCGCTCGGACGGTTCGGCTTCATCATCCGCGAACCCGGCTCGGGCACGCGCGCGGCGTTCGAGGAGTACCAGCGCCAGTACCAGCTCGACCTGCCGACCGTGACCGAGATGGACAGCAACGAAACCATCAAACAGGCGGTGATGGCCGGCATGGGAGTGAGCTTTCTGTCGCTGCACACCATCGGCCTGGAACTGCAGAGCGGCTTGCTGGAAGTAGCGCCGGTGGAGGGCCTGCCGCTGGTGCGCCGCTGGTACGTGGTCAACAGCTTGGCCAAGCTGCTGTCGCCCGCGGCGGAGACCTTCCGCTATTTCGTGCTCGAACACGGCGAGTCGTTCCTGGCGGAAAACTTTGGCGCGTTGCAGCCGCTGCCGATCGACTCCCCGGTGGCCGCCCCGACAGAGGACGCCGCGGCAGACGGCAGCACGCCGCAGGATTGAACGTCAACCCGCCGGGCACGGCGCGGTGAGTTGCATCAGCGCCGCCAGCGGCGCGGTTTCGGCGCGCAGCACGCGCGGGCCGAGCGAGACGGCGGCAAAACCAGCGGCGCGCGCCAGCGCCTCCTCCGCGGCGTCGAGCCCGCCTTCCGGGCCGGAAAGCACGCACACGCGCTGCCCCGGCGACACCGCAGGCAGGGCCTGCGCCGCGTCCGCCTGCGGGCTGAGCAGGTAGCGCAGCGTCTGCGGCGGGGGGTCGCGCAGCCACTCGCCGAGATGGCGCACCGCAGCGATGTCGATCAGCGTGTTGCGCCCGCATTGTTCGCTGGCGGCGATGGCAATGCCGCGCCAGTGCTCCAGCCGCCTGTGTGCGCGCTCGCCGCTGAGCCGCAGCACGCTGCGCTGGGTGATGAGCGGCTGGATGGCCGCCGCGCCGAGTTCGGTGGCTTTTTCCACCAGCCAGTCCATGCGCTCGTTGGCCGGCATGCCCACGGCCAGCACGACGTGTTGCGCGGCTTCGCGTTCGACCGCGCGATGCTCGATCAGCTCCACCTGCTGCGCCGCGTGCAGCCGCGCCCACCACTCGCCGCCACTGCCGTCGAACACCACCAGCTCGGCGCCGGGGCGCAGCCGCAGCACCTGGACGTGACGCGCCGCCGCCGGCGGCAAGGTGCACCAGCCGGCGCGCAACGGCGGCTCCACGTACAGACGCGGTGGCATGGCAGGGCAGGAAGGCTTCAGCGCAGCAGGTCGAGCAGCGCGTCGGTATCGGCGGCAAACAGCCGCACGCCCTCGGCCAACTTGTCGCTGGCCATGCGGTCGGCGTGCAGCGCAGCGCGGAATTCGGCTTCGCCGATCTGCGGCGGCAGCGTGTCCTCGACCGCGCCGGGGTGCGCCGGATCGAGCTGCCGCGGCACCGGCAGCGTGGATGCCGCCAGCGCGTCGAGCAGCGGCGGCGCGATGGTGAGCAGATCGCACCCGGCGAGCGCGGCGATCTGCTTGATGTTGCGAAAGCTCGCCCCCATGATTTCGGTGGCGATGCCCTGCTGTTTGTAATAGCGCCAGATGCGCCGCAGCGCGCGCACCCCGGGGTCGGCCGCGCCGCGCATCGCCGCCTCGTCCCACTGGTCTGCGTGCTGCCTGTGCCAGTCGGTGATGCGCCCGACGAACGGCGAGATGAGCTGCACCTGCGCCGCGGCGCAGGCGCGTGCCTGGGCAAAGCTGAACAGCAGGGTGAGGTTGCAGCCGATGCCCTCCTGCTGCAACTGCCTCGCCGCGGCAATGCCTTCCCAGGTCGAGGCGATTTTGATCAGCACCCGCTGGCGCGGCACGCCGTGCGCAGCGTACAGCGCGATCAGGCGTTGCGCGCGCTGCACCGTGGCGGCGGTGTCGAACGACAGCCGGGCATCGACCTCGGTGGACACGCGCCCGGGCACGCGCTGCAGGATTTCCACGCCGAACGCCACCAGCAGCCGGTCCATGCGCTCCTGCACATCGGCAGCGGGCTGCTGGCGCGCGCGCTGCACCAGCGCGGCAAAACGCGGATCGCGCGCGGCGCGGAGAATCAGGCTGGGGTTGGTCGTGGCGTCTTGCGCGCGGTAACGCGCCACCAGGTCGAGGTCGGCGGTGTCGGCGACCACGGTGGTCACGGCAGACAGGGCTTGCAAGGCAGTCATGGCCTGCATGCTAGCGCCGCGCCGGCGCATCCGTGGCGTGCTGGGGCCTGTTCCCGCGCTCTGCGTGAACAGGCCCTAGTCGGACAGCCAGTTGCGCACGTAGGCGTCGAGCAGCTCGCGCACCGACTCGGCTTTGATCACCAGCCCCAGGTCGATCATTTCGGAGCCGATGGATGGCGGCGCGGTTTGCGCCGGCACGGGGCCGGGAACGAGCTGGTTGGCCTCTTCGCGGAAGAACACCGCGGCCACGACCCCGGCGAACCAGATGGTGCGCGCGCCGTCGCCGCGCGGGCGCAAGGGATCGTCGCGCACGACGAACACCGGGCTGCCGCTGGAGCCGGGGTAGACCGCGGCGTCGATGAGAAACTGTCTGGCGCCTTCGAAATCCAGTTCCAGCGGCGTGGCCGTGGTGCCACGGCGCAGAATCGGCATGAGGTTGACCTGATCCCATACGCCGCTGGGATAGCCGACGAACAGCACGTCTTCGAGCGCGTCGAAGCCGCGCACGGTGGCGGCGTCGGGGATGCTCTGGCTGTCGATGGCGTGGTAGTACAGCTCGACCCCCAGGTCACGCGCCGCGCGCTCCAGCGGCCGCAGCGGCACGATGGCCAGATCGACCTCGGGGTCGGGATGGCAGAACCACGCGGCGGGAAAATCGTCGATGTTGAGCTGGAACCGCTGGCCGAACGCCGGACGGTTGTCGTGCCGCTGGGTGAACACCAGCCCGCCGCGGCGCACGCCTTCGACCAGGTGGCGGTTGGTGACGATGAACGGCGTGGTGCCGCGCGCATGGCTGTGGCTGAGGATGAACGCCGTGCCCGAACCGGCGCTGCCGTCGTCGAGCTCGGTGTCCACGCGCACGGTGGAAAACAGCAGCCGCTTGGCAATGGAATCGATTTCCATGGTTCAGCCCGTTTGCAAGGCAAAGGCAGCGCACGGGCTGCGGCGGCGCAGCCCCGGGCCGCAGGAAGCAGGCTTACGCATCGGTCGTGGCGCGCCGGTTGAGGCGCTCGATGGCGGCGATGGCCGCGCGCTGCGCGGCTTCGGCCTCGGCTTCGCTGCCCATCATGGTCAGCCGGCCGAAGGTGCCGAAGGGTTTGACGTCGACCAGGGTGACATGCGCGGCTTTTTCCGCTTCGTTGGCGGCGTAGACGATGTAGCCGGCGGGTTCGACTTCGAGGATGAACATGCTTTTTCCCGGCAGCAGCATCGACCCCTTGCGCAACTGGCGGTTGATCAGCGTGGCATGGTCGGCGGTGATGGCGCGGATGATTTCATTCCACGCCACCTTGCAGCGCAGCCGCGACTCGACCGTGGTGCCGAGCTGCTGCAGGATGAGCTCGCCCGCGGCCAGCACTTCGCTCTGGTTGCGGTAGTGGATTTCCATCGAACCGAAGGCGCGCTCGACCACTTGTTCGCCCATGCGCACATTGGTTTTTTTCAGCGCGATGTCCGACAGGTGATGCACCGCCATGCCCGGGGCGACTTCGATCCACATGCAGGCATCGCCCGGCACCTGCAAAAAGCCTTGCGACGACGTGGCGAGGTAGGACGCCAGCTGCGGCTGCAGCGCGTCCAGGAACACGTAGGTGCGCAGGGTGATGTCCATCGCCGCGCCCGCCATCAACGTGTCAGGCTCATGTAGAGCATCGGCAGCTTCTCCGGCAGGCGTTCGACCTGGTCGATGACGGTGAAGTTTTTCAGGCCGAAAATCCGCGACACGTACTGGTCGGCGTGCGGGTCGAGCGACAGCGCGTACACCGTGATGCCCTGGCGGCCGAGTTCTTCGACCGCGGCCTTGGTGTCGTGCCGCAGGTACTGGGGGTCGCGCACGTCGTTGTCCGCAGGCTCGCCGTCGGTGATGACGAACAGCACGCGCTTGCTCTTGGGCTGTTGCGCCAGGTAGTGGCCGGCGTGGCGCAGCGCTGCGCCCATGCGCGTGGACAGGCTGCCTTTCATCGCCGCCAGACGCGCCCTGACCAGGTCGTCGTAAGGCTGGTCGAAGTCCTTGAAACGCTGGTAGTGCACGTCGTGCCGGCCGTCGGAGCAAAAGCCGTGGATGGCGAACGGATCACCGATGCGCGCCAGCGCGCCGGCCAGCAGCACGGTGGCCGCGCGGGTGAGGTCCATCACCGTGTAGTCGTGCCCGCGCACCTTGTCGTTGGACGACTCGGACATGTCCAGCAGCACCATCACCGCCAGATCGCGCTGCGCGCGCTTGTAGCGCAGCATGATGCGCGGATCGGGCTGCTGGCCCATGCGGATGTCGAGCATGGCGCGCACCGCGGCGTTGATGTCGATCTCGTCACCATCTTCGAGGTGGCGGATGCGCTGCATGCCCTGCGGAATCATCGACTCGATGAGAAATTTCAGCCGCGAAATCGTCGGCTTGTGCTGCTCGACGATGGCGTCGATCAGTTCCAGATCGCCCACCGGTGGATGACGTTCGAGCACCGTCACCCAGTTCGGCCGGTCGAGCTGGATCTGGTAGTCCCACTCCGGGTAGTGGAACGGCTCGGACACCGGCGGACGGCCTTCGAGCGAGTTGATGGTCACGCCTTCCTGGTCGAGGTAGAACTCAGTGGGCAGGACCCACACTTCCTGCGCGTCGTCGCCGGCGAACTCGTTGTCCACCTCGTTGACCATTTCCATCACATTGACCTTGCGCCGCACCTGCTGCCTGGTCTCCCAGGTGGCGGCCAGCGCCTGCGCCTCGTCGTACTCCTCCAGCTGCCAGATGGCGCGGTTGTCGTCGCGGTAGATGGCCGACAGCGCGTCGGTGCGCTTGTTGTACACCGGCAGGTCGAGCTCGAACAGGCTGTGCGACAGGTCCACGCCCAGATTCCAGCTCACCTGGCTGGAGGACAGATCGGTCTGCGCGCGAAACGCCGCCACCGCCTGCTGCACCCAGGGGTGCGGGTCGGCGGACTGCGTATCGAGCAGCGCGCGCGCCAGTCGGTCGAGCAACTGGCCGACGCTGCGCGGCGGCTGCGACACGTCGATCAGCGGATGCAACGCCAGCCACGCCTCGCGCATGCCGGGAAACCGCCGGATCGCCAGTTCTTCGACCCGCGCATCCTCGAACACCTCGATCACCGCCATCTGCACCGGCAGCAGTTGCTGCATCGACAGCGGCTGCTGCGTGAACACCAGGTGCGCGGCGCAGTGGTTGGCCGCGGCGCGGTACACCTCCAGGCCGCTAATCACGCGCTCGGGTGGCGTGGCCTCGCCGTCTGGACGGACATCGTCGTAGGCGTCGGCGATGTGGATGACGTAGCGTTCGATGTACGGCTTGAGACCCTGGCGGTTTTCGTAATCCCCGGCGGTGGGGCGCAGGAAAAAATCGCGCCCCCAGATCGCACGCAGGTAGATGTTGAGCCGGCGCTGGATGTCGACGAACAGCGTGCCTTTGCGCTCCTGCTGCAGCACGGCCAGGGCGTCGGCGCTTTGCAGCCCGAAATAGGCGGCCTGGCCGTCGAAATCGGCCTTGTACGCCTGCGCCCCCCACTGCACCCAGCGGCGCAAACCGCCCAGGGTGAGCTGGCTGAGCAGCCGGTCGAGGTTTTCCAGCATCGGCCGCAAGCCCCGCGGCGCCTGCGCCAGCACGATTTCGAGCACGCGCAGGTAGTTGCGGAACAGATCGGCATCGCCTACGCGCTGCGCCGCCAGCGGCGCGGTGTTGGCGATGAGCGCCAGCACCTGCCCGGAGGTCTTGGACGCCATGGCCAGCAAAAAATTCACCAGATCCGGCAGCACGTCCTCGCCGATGCCGCGGGCCACGTCGGGCATGGACTGCAGGTAGCTCACCACCAAGTCTTCGCCGCGGCCGAGATGGTGCAGCGCCACCGCGCCCTTGATGTAGTTGTCCAGCCCGCGCGGACTGAAGGCGCGCGCCGCCTCGGCCCAACTGGCACGCAGCAGGTCCTGCGCGCCGCCGGGCAGTTCGTCGAGCAGTTCCTGGAATTCTTCGAGGTGGATGGCCATGATGCGCTACGGGCCGGCTGGCGGCTATGGGCGGGTCAGAAGTACGTGGTCACCGCCGAGTCGAGCGCGTCGCGCATGTCCGGGTCATCGGTGATCGGGCGCACCAGCGCCACGCGGCAGGCCGCCAGCGGCGCCACGCCGCGGGCGATGAGCGATCCGGCGTAAATCAGCATGCGGGTGGAAATGCCTTCGTCCAGGCCGTGGCCCTTGAGGTTGCGCGCGTGCTCGGCGATGTGCACCAGCTTTTTCGCCGCATCCAGCGCCACGCCCGACTCGTGGGCGACGATCTCGGCCTCGACCTCGTGCTCGGGGTAGTTGAAGTCCAGCGCGCCAAAACGTTGTTTGGTCGACTGCTTCAGGTCTTTCATCAGCGACTGGTAGCCGGGGTTGTACGAAATGACCACCTGGAAATCCGGGTGCGCCTGGACGATCTCGCCCTTTTTTTCCAGCGGCAGGATGCGCCGCGCGTCGGTCAGCGGGTGGATGACCACGGTGGTGTCCTGCCGCGCCTCGACCACTTCGTCGAGGTAGCAGATGGCGCCGTGCCGCGCCGCCAGGGTCAGCGGCCCGTCCTGCCAGCGCGTGCCGCTGGCGTCGAGCAGGAAGCGGCCGACCAGGTCGGAGGCGGTCATGTCTTCGTTGCACGCCACGGTGATCAGCGGCTTGCCGAGCTTCCACGCCATGTACTCGACAAAGCGGGTTTTGCCGCAGCCGGTCGGCCCTTTGAGCATCATCGGCATGCGCGCGGAGTACGCGGCCTCGAACAGCGCGACTTCGTCGGCCACCGGGCGGTAGTACGGCTCCTCGCGGACACGGTAGGCGTCGAGCACGCCGGCGGCGGTGTCGGCCGCAGGACGCATCGCCGCGCCGGCGGGCGCCGTCAACGCCGCATCGCGCCGCGGCAGATAAGTACGCTGGGAGAAATCGTCTCGCATGATCTCGGGTTCCTGTGAAGCCATCAGTCGGGCCAGACACGGCCGGGGAACAATACCTGCGCGCTCGACGGCGGCTCGGCGGCGCTGGGCGCCGGCGGTGGTGCAACCGGGGAGGCGGCCGGCGCGGGGGAGGCGGCTGGCGCGGGCGCGGCAGCGGCTGCCGTCTTGCGCGCCGCAGCGCGGCGGGGAGCGGGGGGCTGCGCCGCGGTCTTGGCCTGGCGCACGCTGCTGGCGAGCTTGTCTTTGATGCTGGTCATGATGCAAGGATCTCCTCGATGATGCCGTCGATTTCCGCCGCGGCCGCGGCGCCGCGTGCTCCCATTTGATACGCCGACACGCCTTCGAGCGCGGCGGTTTTGTAGACGCCGCGGCGGCGCACCGGGGTGCGCAGCACGGGCAGGCCGAACTCGGCCAGCGCCCCCTGCATCGCCGCCGACAGCGCGCTGCGCGCCTCGATCTGGTTGAGCAGCAGCCAGGCGCGCAGCGCCGGGTTGTGCTGCCGGGCGTCGTCGATGTGCTGCGGCAGCCGCAGGCTGGCCCACAGATCGACCGGCGAAGGCAGCACCGGGATCACCGCCACGTCGCAGCAGCGCAGCGCGAGCTCGGCGGCGCGGCTGTCGGCCGCAGGCGGGCAGTCGAGCACGACGAAGTCGAAACCGCGATAGTCGCGTCGCAGATCGACCGTGGCGGCACCGGCGCGCAGTTGCTTGACGGTGGCGGGAAAGGGCTGCGTGCCGGCAGCGGCCCACTGCGTGGCCGAGGCCTGCGGGTCCAGGTCGACGACCACCGCCGGCGCGCGCCGCGCCAGCCCGGCAGCCAGATGCATGGCCACCGTGGTCTTGCCCGCGCCGCCTTTCTGGTTGATGACGGCGATGACCCGCGCCTGCGCCACGTTCACTCCCCGCGTTCGGCCAGCGCCGCGATGCGCTGCGCAAACTGCTCGTCGGCGGCGCTGAACGCCACGCCGTCGGCGGCTTCGAGCGTGATGTTGACGTAGGTCGTGCCGAAATTGATGTTTTGCGGATGGCGCTGCAACTCGTCGGACAGCGCCGACAGCGCGTCGAGAAACGCGCGCGTCTGCGCGTAGCGGGCGAAGGCGAAGCGGCGAAACAGCGTGGGCGGCTTGTCGCGGCGCTCCCAGCCGTGCAAGGTGTCAGTCATGAGGATGCTGCCTGGGTTGGAGATGGGACACATGGTCGAGGTGCTCGCGTTCCTGCTGCAGCAGCGCCTCGAACAACGCTGCCGACTCGCCGTCGCGCAGACGGCGGGCGTGCATCAGGGCGTCAGCATAAATCTGCACCGCATGTTCCTCCAGCCGCTGGTCGTGCGCGAACAGTTCCTCGGGCGTGCGCCCCAGACGCGCTGCCGGCAGCGCACCGCCGCAGGGCGCCACGCCCAGCAGCATCTGCCGCTGCATCAGCCGCTCGGCGTGTTCGAGTTCTTCGAGCGCTTCGGCACGCAGCCGCGCCGCCAGCTCGGCGTCGCCCCACAGCCGGGCGAGCACGCTTTGCGCCAGATACTGCTGCACCGCGCTCAACTCGTGGTTGAGCGCGCGTGCCAGCCAGCCCAGGGTTCTCGGATCGGCCGCCATGGAGGGTTCCCCGCCTCGGTCTGCCGCGATGCCTCAGCTGCGCGTGGAGGTGATTTCGGCATCGCGCCCGCCACCGCCGGTTTCAGGCTTGGTCGGCAGGATGCCTTCGACCTCGCTGTGCACGCGGGCGATGATGTGCGCGGCCACCAGGCCGTCGCCCACGCGCTCGCAGGCGTCGGCGCCGGCACGCACCGCGGCGTTGACCGCGCCGGTCTCGCCGCGCACCAGCACGGTGACGTAACCGCCGCCGACGAACTGCCGGCCGATCAGCCGCACTTCGGCCGCCTTGGTCATGGCGTCGGCCGCCTCGATCGCGGGAACCAGCCCGCGGGTTTCGATCATGCCCAGGGCAATTCCTGTGACTCCAGCCATTTCAGACTCCTCGAAAAATCAGAACGATCCGCCCATCACACGGTGGGCGCGGTGGGCAGGATGCCCTCGACTTCGCTGTGCACGCGGGCGATGATGTGCGCGGCCACCAGGCCGTCGCCCACGCGCTCGCAGGCGTCGGCGCCGGCACGCACCGCGGCGTTGACCGCGCCGGTCTCACCGCGCACCAGCACGGTGACGTAACCGCCGCCGACGAACTGCCGGCCGATCAGCCGCACTTCGGAGGCCTTGGTCATCGCGTCGGCCGCTTCGATCGCGGGAACCAGCCCGCGGGTTTCAATCATGCCCAGGGCAATGCCGTTGACGTTTGCCATGTCATCATCCTCTCAATGGTGGGGGTTGGGGAACGCGCTGGCCGCCTGCGCTCAGGCCGTCGGCGCCTTGGGCAGGATGCCCTCGACCTCGCTGTGCACGCGGGCAATGATGTGCGCGGCCACCAGGCCGTCGCCCACGCGCTCGCAGGCGTCGGCGCCGGCACGCACCGCGGCGTTGACCGCGCCGGTCTCGCCGCGCACCATCACCGTGACATAGCCGCCGCCGACGAACTGGCGCGAAATCAGCCGCACTTCGGCCGCCTTGGTCATCGCGTCGGCCGCCTCGATCGCGGGAACCAGCCCGCGGGTTTCAATCATGCCCAGGGCAATGCCCATCGTCTCTGCCATTTGCTTACTCCTTGTCGAAAAAAAGAATGTCCACTCACTCACTGCACCCTGACGCGCGCTGCGCGCACGCCGTTTTGCTCTTTGCTCTCCGCGTCGTTCACTCCTCCTCCCATTGGTCGATGATGCCGCAGATGGTCAGATCGGTCTGGGTCGTCGGGTCGGGCATCGCCAGCCGTGCGGCGCTGCCCACGGTGGTGAACACCCACTTGCCCGCGGGCACGCCCACGGGGTCGGTGGCCACCGAAATCTCGCCCTTCTGCCCGCGCAGCACGCGCAGCGAAGCCGCGCCCAGTCCCGGCACCCGCCGGGTGCAGACCAGTTCGTCGACGACGCGCCAGATGTCCATCACGCCCCTTCCGGATTCCAGTGGTCGATGATGCCGACGATGGTCAGATCCGACGGGTAGTCCTTGGAGCCCGCGGCCTCGCGCGCCGCCGAGGAGCCGACGCAAATCACCCAGTCGCCGGGAATGCAGCCCACGGCATCGACGGCCACGCTGCGCGGCCCGCCGGGCTTGTCCTGCACCACCAGCAGCGGACGGTGGCCGAAGGCGTCGATGCGGTTGGTCGACACCAGGGTTTTTTCCACGCGCATGATTTTCATCGCCCTTGCGTCCTCAATGTGAAGCAGCCGGAGCCGCGTCGCTCACCACGCTGCAGCATTCGCCGCCGGTGCGGTCGCTGACGGCGACCACGCAGCTGAGCAACCCCTGCGCCGCCAGGTCGCGGTAGCGCTGCTCGATCGCCGCGCGCACCCGCTGGCCGCGCTGCACGGCGCGCTCGCGCGCGTCGGGGATGCGCGAGTCGTACTCGAAGTGCACCAGCACCGGCACCGGCAGGCCGTGCGCGACGTTGAGGTTGCGGAAAATCTGGATGCCCACGTCCATGTCGTGCGCCCCTTCCTCGATGGTGTCGAGGTGGGCAAAATAAAACAGGTTGCGCAACTGCAGCACCCGCACCGCCTCGCCGGCGACGATGCACTCCTCGTCGTGGCCGATCACGGCGTAGCGCCCGGTGTGGTGCTTGATGACATATTCGATCTGCGACAGGTTGGCCTCGGCCAGCGCCAGCACCAGGCGACGCATGCCGTCGTGCATGCGGCCCTGCCCCTGCCCCCAGCCGCCCATGGCCTCGACGTCGGCCACCATTTCGGCCAGGCGCTCGCGCGCGGCCTGCGCCGGCAGCCCCAGGGTGTCGCGGTAAATCGCCGCGGTTTCGATGTAGCGGTGCGGGCTGATGTCGCCAAAGGCGTCGGGCAGGTGGATGCGCAGCGCGTCCAGATCGGTGTCCATGCCCAGCAGCAGGATGTCGGGCGCGGCGCCGCGGCCGAAGGTGCGGTCGATCGCCTCGCGCAGCTGCTCCAGCCGCTGCAGCGCCGATTCCGTGGCCTGGCGGTCGTTGCTGCCGTGTGCGGCGCAGCCCTGGGCGTAAGGTGTCGAGCTGCTGAAGTGGTAGATGGCGATCTTCAGGTAATTCAGCCGCTCGCCGTCGGCCATCGCCCCCGACAGACGCTCGACCTCGCGCTGCGCCCAGTCGGCCACGTCGCCCTCGACGTCGAACAGCGCGCCGGCGTAAGCCTTCACCCGCACGTTCGGCCCGGGCACCATGCGCAGCACGTAGGGCTTGACGCCTTGCAGCCGGCCATCGGCGCAAGGGCTGATGTCCACGGTGTGGTAGCCGCAGCCGCGCAGAAAATTCTCGTCCAGCGGCAGCCGCTGCCGCCAGCCGGTCTGTTCCTGCGGCGCCGTCTGCACGCAAAGCTGCAGGCTGTTGAAAATGCAGTGCGAGTGCAGCGCGCGCAGATCCAGCCCACTGACCCAGGCATCGTCGAGCACGCGCTGCGGCAGCTCGAAGCCGAGCTGGTCGCGGGCGAGCTGCTGCGCACGCTCGGTGAACAGCTCGTCGTGCTGCAGCGCGGAAATGCGTTTGAGCACGGGAACGATGCGGGCGAAGCGGCTGCGGATGGTCTGCTCGTAGTCGAACAGCAGGCGGTTGAGCTCGCGGTCGACCAGCGCGTGCTCGCAGCGTTCGCCGCTGCCGATCATGCACGCCGGGTTGTCGGGCTGCAACGGCAGCACCGGCTCGGCGCTGGCGGCGGCCGCGGCGGGCTGGCTGGCCGCGGTGCGGCGCATGGCCTGCAGACGTTTGCGCGTGTCCATGGCTGCCGTTCCTTAGCCGCGTGCCCCGCCGGAGACGGTGACGGTGGCGCCGCGGCGGGTGTTGCCCGCCGAGCCGGTGATCGGCGCGTCGGGCACCTGCGGGCGCTCGATGTCGCGGAACGTCAGGGCGTTGACCCCGGCGCCGCGCGGCTGGCCGCGCAGCGAGGGATTGCGCACCAGACTGGACGAACCCTCGGTGCCGGTGACACGCGAATTGCCGTCCCAGGCGTCGCCGGAAATACGCCGGCCCTGCTGGCTGCCTTCGCCGCTCAGGCGGCGCGCCGCCGGCGGCAGCGCCGGCGCGTCGGCCGCGGGCTCGCGGCGCAGCGGCTGACCGTGGCGGAACTCGGGCGTGCCGGTGATCAGGCCGTCGGCCTTGTTGATCGGCCCGGTGATACGCGCACCGCCCAGGCCGCTGCCGGTGATGGTTTGCTGCAGCCGCTCACGCGCCTGCCGCGCCGGGCTCTGGATGCTGAAATCGCCGGGCGCGCTTGGACGCGCCGTCTGCGGCGCCTGCCGCGGCAGCGAGACGAACCGGTTGCTCACCGCGCATTGCGCCGGCATGTTGTCCGGGCCGAGGTACGGCGTGCCCGACACCGGCTCGCACGCGCCGCGCTCGTCTCCCGTGACACGCGAGCCGCCGGCGCCCGGACGGTCGCCGGTGACCACGGTGGCCGGGATCACCGCGCTGTCGCGCACCCGCGCGGCCTGCGCCTCGATACTCGGCGCCGGGCAGTGCGCGGTGTACTCGCCCATGCCGGCGTAAGGCGTGCCGCTGACGGGAGCGCAGACCCCGGCTTCGGCGCCGGTCACGGGCGCCGTGCGTCCGGGCAGGCTGCCCGACACCGTCTGGCCGCGCAGTGTGGTATCGACCACGACTTTGTTCACCGGCTCGACCTGCGGCACGGCCTCAGGCGGGCAGACTGCGGCGAGCTGGCGGGTGCCGATGTAATCCGTACCGGTGACGGGTTTGCACCCGAACGACTCGTCACCGGATGATTTTGGGCTGGGGGCAACCTCCGAGCCGGTCACCATGCGGCCCCCGGCGGTCTGCATGCCCGCGACTTTTTTCGGCGCGGGGCTGGGGCACAGCGCGGCGAAATCGGCGGTGGTGTAGTACTGGCTGCCGGTGATGGCGCGGCAGGAACCGACTTCGTTGCCGGTGACCTTGGCGGAACGGTCCACCGCGGTGCCCGACACCGTCTGCGCGTCGCGGGTGGACATGACGCTGACCTTGCGCGGCACGGCCGGCGGCGTGGTGCGGCACAGGTCGCGGAACTGCTCGGCGGCGAGGTATTCGGTGCCGGTGATGGCGCGGCAGCTGCCGGCCTCGTCGCCGGTCTGCTGCGCGCTGCGGCCCACCGCGGTGCCGGTGATCGGCTTGCCCGCAGCGGTATGCGTCAGCACCACCTTGTCCGGGGCGTTGTCGGGCTCCGCGCGGCCGTAGCGCGTGCCGGTGATGACGCGGTCGGCGCCGGCCTCCCCGCCGGTGATGGCGCGTGGCCGGTCGACCAGCGTGCCCGTCACCGTCTTGCCCTTGTCGGTGCGCGCGGCCAGCACTTTTTCCGGCGGTGCGGCCGGGCGGGTGGAACAGAACTGCTCGAAGCGTTCGAGGCCGAGGTATTCGGTGCCGGTGACGGCGCGGCAGGCGCCGGGCTCGTCGCCGGTGGTCTTGGTCGAACGGCCCAGGGCGGTGCCGGTGATGCGCTGTTCACGCAGCGTGCTGCCGACGGCCACCTTGGGCGCCGCCGGCGCCGGGCGGCTGCCGCACAGGCTCTGGAACTGCTCGCTGCCGATGTACTCGGTGCCGGTGATGACACGGCACGATCCCGGCTCGTTGCCGGTGACCTTGGCGCTGCGCTCGACCTGGGTGCCGGTGACCGCCTGCCCCGACAGGGTGTGCCCTTGCTCGACCTTGGGCGGCGCCGCGGTCACGTCGCGGGCGCGCACACGCGCGCTCGGCCGCGACGCGGCGCTGGCCGTCTGCCCGACACGCCCGGCCAGCGACTGCACCAGACGCCGCTGCATCGCCACCTGGCGTCCGGTGGCCCCTTTGATCATCGCCGTCTGCCAGTCTTGCCCGGGCAGCGCGGCGGCGATGCGCGTGGCCTGCGCCACGCGCTTGAGTCCGGCCTTGCCGTCCTGGCACAACGCGGCGCGGCGCATCTTGGCCAGCGCCCGGCCGGTGGGCTGTTCGGCTGGTGCCGCCGCCGGACGCAGCGCGGCGGCGTCCTGCCGCGGTGCGGGGCTGGCGGCGTTCGCCGGCGCCGGTTCGCTGCACCCGCAGGTGCCGCCACAGCCACAGCCGCAACCGGCTGGCGTGGTCGACGCGGACGCTGCAGCCACTCCCGCCGTCACCGCCGCCGGGATCACGGCCGCAGGCTGCGGCCGCTGGTGTGCGCTGGGGCGGCTGGCGCCGGTGGTTTGCAACGCGGCCTTGCCCAGCGTCGCCATGGCCTGGCGGCGGGCACGCGCCGCGGACACGGTGACGGCCACGGCGGCAGGCGCCGTCGGCTGCGCCACGGCAGCAGTCAGGCTCGCGGGCATGCTGGCCGCCGCGTCGCGCAGCGCGCTGGCGGTGGCAGGCTGGACCGCGGCGGCGGTGCGCGTGACGCTGGCCGTCACGGCCTTGGCGCCGGATTTGCCGTGACGCGCCATGGCCTGGCGGCGCTGCAGCGCGAGTTCACGGCCGGATAAGGTTGCAGTGGCATGACCGGGTGCGGCGATTGTCATACGGACCTCAGCACGATGGATTCGATTCGGGTGCGGGCACGACGCGCCGCACCGGGTTCAGACGCTTGGCCCGGGCGATGCCGCGCCTGCCGGCGCCGCATCGCCCACGGGCTTTACCGATAGACGACGAAGGCCATGCCCTGGCTTTGCGCGTAGTTGTCGTAGGCGACGAAGCGCACCATCTGGTCGGGAAATTCGCGGTGGCAGGCTTCGATTTCGGCCAGCACGGCGTCGACCGACTGCTCGCCGAACATCGGCAGCTTCCACATGTACCAGAAGCTCACCTTGGCGGGCGTGCCGCGCTCGGTGTGCTCCACCGCCGGGTTCCACCCCTGGGCGAGCGCGTAGGCGATCTGGCGACGCACCTGCTCGGGCGTCATCTGCGGCAGGTAAGAAAACGTCTCGTACTTTTTGGTCGAGCGGTAGGCTTGAACGGCCATGACAATATCCTTTCGATGAAGAGGTGCGGGCAACGCGGCGCTGCTGCACGCAGCCGCCGCGCCACGGCGGCATTACTTGTTGGCGATGTCGAGCTTGTCGACGGTGTCGAACTCGAACTTGATCTCTTTCCAGGTTTCCATCGCGATCTTCAGCTCGGGCGAGTGCTGCGCCGCGGCGGTGAGGATGTCCTTGCCTTCTTTTTCGAGCTGACGGCCCTCGTTGCGCGCCTGCACGCAGGCCTCGACGGCCACGCGGTTGGCGTGCGCGCCGGCGGCGTTGCCCCAGGGGTGGCCGAGCGTGCCGCCACCGAACTGCAGCACCGAGTCGTCACCGAAAATGCTCACCAGCGCCGGCATGTGCCACACGTGGATGCCGCCGGACGCCACGGCGAAGGCGCCGGGCATCGAGCCCCAGTCCTGGTCGAAGAAAATGCCGCGGCTGCGGTCTTCGGGCACGTATGACTCGCGCAGCAGGTCGATCCAGCCCAGCGTGGCGGCGCGGTCGCCTTCGAGCTTGCCCACCACGGTGCCGGTGTGCAGGTGGTCGCCACCGGACAGGCGCAGGATCTTGGTCAGCACGCGGAAGTGGATGCCGTGGTGCGGGTTGCGGTCGAGCACGGCGTGCATCGCGCGGTGGATGTGCAGCAGCATGCCGTTGTTGCGGCACCAGTTGGCCAGGCCGGTGTTGGCGCAGAAGCCGCCGGTGATGTAGTCGTGCATGATGATGGGCGCGCCGATTTCCTTGGCGTACTCCGCCCGCTTGTACATCTCTTCCGGGGTCGGCGCGGTCACGTTGAGGTAGTGGCCCTTGCGCTCGCCGGTTTCGGCTTCGGCCTTCTGGATGGCTTCGACGACGAAGTCGAAGCGCTCACGCCAGCGCATGAACGGCTGGCTGTTGACGTTTTCGTCGTCCTTGGTGAAGTCCAGGCCGCCACGCAGCGCCTCGTACACCGCGCGGCCGTAGTTCTTCGCCGACAGCCCGAGCTTGGGCTTGATGGTGCAGCCCAGCAGCGGGCGGCCGTATTTGTTGAGCTTGTCGCGCTCGACCTGGATGCCCATCGGCGGGCCGCCGCAGGTCTTGACGTAGGCGATGGGGAAACGCACATCCTCCAGACGCAGCGCACGGATGGCCTTGAAGCCGAACACGTTGCCCACCAGCGAGGTGAACACGTTGACCACCGAGCCCTCTTCGAACAGGTCGATGGGGTAGGCGATGAAGGCGTAGAAGCAGGTGTCGTCGCCGGGCACGTCCTCGATGCGGTAGGCGCGGCCCTTGTAGTAGTCGAGGTCGGTCAGCAGGTCGGTCCACACCGTGGTCCAGGTGCCGGTGGACGACTCGGCGGCCACGGCCGCAGCGGCTTCCTCGCGATCGACCCCGGGCTGCGGCGTGACCTTGAAGCACGCCAGCAAGTCGGTATCCAGCGGGGTGTACTCGGGCATCCAGTAAGTCTGCCGGTATTCCTTGACCCCGGCCTGATAGGTTTTGACAGCCATGTTTGACGACTCCTTAAAGCGCGCTGCGCGCGAAAACGAACCACGTGTGACAAAAACCGGTGCGAGGCGATGAGCACCCGGGCCGCCGCACCCTGTTGCTGCCGGACGGCGGGTCTGCCATCGATTCACATGGGCGAACCATAGCGAACCAAACCATAAAGCGCAATTCGAGTTTCTGATACGATGAATCAGACTTGTTGATGGAGTGGTGTCATGCACCTGACTTTGCGCCAGCTTCAGATCTTCGAAGCCGTGGTGCGCCAGCAGAGCTTCACCCGCGCCGCCGACGTGCTGCACCTGACGCAGCCGGCGGTGTCGATGCAGATGCGCCAGCTCGAAGAGCAGGTCGGGCTGCCGCTGTACGAGCAGGTCGGCAAGCAGATCCACCTCACCGACGCCGGGCGCGAGCTGCACCGCCACGCCACGCTCATCAGCGCCCGCCTGCTCGATTTGCAGGCGGCGATGGAAGCCTTCCGCGGCGTGCAGCGCGGCGAGCTCGACCTCACCGTGGCCAGCACCGCCAACTACTTCGCGCCCAAGCTGATCGCCGCGTTCTGCAGCCTGCACGCCCAGGTCAAGGTGCGGCTGCAGGTGTCCAACCAGGAACAGATCCTCGACGCGCTGGCCAGCACCAACACCGACCTGGCGATCATGGGCCAGCCGCCGGCGCAGGCCGACGTGGTCGCCCGGCCGTTCCTCGACAACCCGCTGGTGGTCATCGCTGCGCCGACCCACCCGCTGGCCGGACGCAAGCGCGTCGCGCTCAGCACCCTGGGCAAGGAGACGTTCATCACCCGCGAGCCGGGATCGGGCACGCGCAACGCCGCCGAACGCCATTTTTCGCGTCACGGCATCGAATTCCACTCGGCGATGGAAATGAGCAGCAACGAAGCCATCAAGCAGGCCGTCGAGGCCGGTCTGGGGCTGGGCATCTTGTCGCTGCATACCCTGGAGCTGGAGCTGGCGATGCGTCGCCTGGTCACGCTCGACGTCGAGCATTTCCCCATCATGCGGCAGTGGTTCGTGGTCTACCGCAAGGGCAAACGGCTGTCGGCGGTGGCGCAGGCCTATCTGGAATTCCTCACGCAGCAGGCGCGCGCGCTGGCGTCGCCCAAAGACCCGCTGGCCGACGCCCGCGCGGCATGACCTGCCCGCGCGGCGGCCGGCGCGTTGCCGCCGGTTCAGGCCATGAACTTCACCGCGCGCCCGACCTGGATGTCGCTGACGAAAATCACCCCGGAATGCGACTGGAAAAACGCCTGGAAGCCTTCGAGCAGCGGGTCGACCAGCTCCTGCGGCACGGCGACGATGATCATCACCAGCGCGTCGTCCTCGTTGAACATGAGGTGGCCTTCGTACATGCCGTGGCTGCCCTTGCCGGAGAGGTTGCCGACGATGGTGTAGCCCTTGACCCCGGCGCGGTCGAGCAGGTCGGTGGCGAACTCCTTGTGCGCGCCTTCGAGAATGATTTCCAGCTTTTTCAGCGGATGCAGCTTGATGGTGCTCATGCGGCGAGGTCCTCCGGCTTGGTGGCGACGAGAGGCGGACGTTCCTCCCATTGCCCGTTGTTGAACACGAATGGTTTGTAGCCCTGCGTGGGGTCGATGACGATGGCGCGAATCCACCCGCCGAGCACCAGGCTCTTGACCTTGACCACGCTTTGCAGCGCGCGCCCGGCAAAGTCCAGCGGCGCCTCGATCAGCGCCACCAGCCGCATCGGCTCGTGATACGGCTGGCCCTGGCGCAGCACGGTCTGCGCCGGCAGCCCGGTGCGCAGGTCGGACAGGCTGCCGGTCATCACGCCAAAGCGCCCGGCGACGTTGTGGTAGACCTTGCTGCCGCTGCCAAAGCGCGCGTTGTCGACGGTGGAAAAGAAGTATTCGAGGTTGATCCACTCGCCTACCACCACCGGCGCAGCCAGCAGGTTTTCCAGCAGCCGGCCCTTGGGGTCGCAGCGCCAGTCGTAAGACAGCAGGAAAGACCGCCCCTGCAGATTGGCCGCTTGCGTCAGCGACCGGCGGCCGATCACCCCGTAGAGGTTTTTCGACAGTCCCCACTCGGGCCGCACCTGCGCCCAGTCCACCGCCATGCGGTGCGCCAGACGCCAGGCCGCCGCCGGCTCCAGCGGCTTGGGGTTGGGCAGCAGCTTGGGCATGCGTTCGGTTGCCGCCAGTTTGCTCGCCGCGCGCAGGCCGTTGCGCAGCCGCTCCAGATAGACCAGATGCCGCGGCGGCAGCAGGTCGAGGTCGAGCAGTTCGATGTGGTCGGTGGTGGTGTTGTGCAGCGCCGGCAGGAACCAGGTGTCTTCCGGGATGTCGATGCCCATGCCGCGCAGCCGGTCGCGCACCGCGGTCTTGTTGGCCATCTGCGCCAGCACGCGGGCGTTGACCAGGCCCGAGCCGCCGCCGCAGGCGCCGCAGTCCAGCGCCGATTCGTAGGGGTTGTTCTCGGTCTGGCCGTTGTGGCCGACGACCAGGACGAAGCGCGAAAACGGCTTGGTCAGCCCGATGGTGGTCAGCGCGGTGTGCACGTAGTTGACCTGCTCGTCGAGCGAAAAGCCGATGCGCCCCAGCCGCACCAGCTGGTAGCCGGCGTAGTCGGGGTCGACGCGGTAGACCTCGCGCAGCTTGTCGATGAATTCCGCCTCCTGCCGGGCGCCGACGCCGAACGCGGTCTGCAGCCGGGTGGCGCCGTCGCGGTGGCGCAGCGCCGTCTCGCGCAGTTCGCGGATCATGTCGTCGTCCACGCGCTCGCGCTCGATGCCCAGCTCGGCATGCAGCGCCTTGACGATCATCGCCCGCTGCAGCGTGCGGATGATGGAATCGGCCTGCTCACGGCTGAGCTTGTCCACCAGCAGCCGGGTGACGGGTTTTTCCACGTCGATGCGCCGCCGCCAGTTGCTGTAGCCCAGCGGCGCCAGGGTCTTGCCGAACAGGTCCAGGCCGAACAGCATGCCCACGGCTTCGACCGTGACATAGGGGGTGAGCACCGAGCTTTTCAGATCGTGCAGCACATGGCCCAGAGTGGAGACGAAATGTTCGTCGTTCGGATCGAGCTCGGCGGGCAGTTCGAGCACCAGGTTTTTCGGCGTCACCAGCGCCGGGCAGAAATGCACCTCGCTGCCCTTGCCGTAGCCGAGAAAGCCCACGGGCACGCCGAAAAAGCCGGCGATGCCGAAGGTCTGATAGTCGCCCACGCGCTCCAGATGCCGGCGGATCGGTTCGGAGCGCACGTCGATGCAGAACATCGCCTGGGCAAACGGCCGCTTGCCCGCGGGCAGATCGTGCGGCACCTGCACGTTGGCCAGCAGATGGTCGATGGCCTGCATTTCCATCGCCAGCGTCCACACCATGCCCTCCTGCGGCGCGAACGCCTGCAGACCCTGCAGCAGCCCGCGCACGCCGCTGGCGTCCAGCGCCTGCAACGGCTCCTGCGCGCCGGCCACGGCGGCGAGTTGCTGCAGCTCGCCAGCCTGCAGTTGCGCCTGCTGCTGCCGCCAGTGTGGCCAGTAGTCGCGCAGCAGCGCCTCGCAGCGCGCGCAGTTGCCGCGTGCCAGGGTGTCGTCGATACGCTGCGCCCACGCCGGCAACACCTGCCCACCATGCAGCGCCTCGCGCAGCAGGCATTCGGCGGTGCGCTCGGCCAGCACGGCGTCGAGCTGGTCGCGTCGCTGCGGCGTACCCATCCGCCGGGCATGCTCCTGCAGCAGCGCCAGGCCGACGATCAGGCGGATGGCCAGCAGATCGACGACGTCGGCCGGGTATTGCTGCGCCCAGTAGTAGTGCTTGGCCGACGCGCGCCAGCGCACGAAGCCGGTCCAGCCGTACAGCCGGGTGAGTTCACGGGTGAAGTACGCCGGCCAGTCCTCGGGGTCGATGCCGAGCGCGCCCATCACGTGCACCACGGCGCTTTCGGCGTCCTGCACCGCGTCGAGGATGCGTGGCACGTGCAGGCCGCGCAGCAGCAGCCGCACGTTGCGCCGGGCGATGTCGCTCCATGCGGCGAACAGCCCGCGCTCGCGCCCGGGCATACGCCAGGACGACTGATCCTCGTCGAAAAAGTCCAGGCAGCTCTTGATCACCAGCTCGTCGAGATCTTCGGCGATGCGCGTGCCCCACAACGCGTCCACCGCCTCCGGCAGGGTGCGCTGCGCCAGCCGCTGGCGCAGCGCCGGCAGCTCGGCGGTGAGGTCGTGCGCCGCCGGCGGCAGCGGCTGGCCATGCAGCAACGCCGCGACGTCGTCTGCCTGCGCGCCGGGAACGATGACGTCGCGGTCGTGCGGCAACTGCATCACCGCCTGCAGCCAGCGCGGCCAGTCGATGCCCGCCACGGCGGGCAGTGCCGCCGCGCGGCGCTGCAGTTCGCGTCCCAGTTCTGCGGCGTGCACCTTGCCCTCCTCCTGCCAGCGCTGGTAGTGGCTGCGCGGCAGAAAGGTGCGCGCGTGAAACAGCTCGCGCGCTTTTTGCACCGCCTGCTCGAACGGCAGATGTTCCAGCCCGAGCAGCGGATTGCGGCTGATGAAGGTGCGCAGCGGCCAGAAATACGGCACCGGCTCGGCGGCGACGTAAGCGGTGCCGCGCACGCGCAGCCGCTTGCCCAGATTCAACGCATCGACCATGTCCAGCTCCCGATCAGTGCCAGCGCCACCGCTGCCGCGGCCAGCGCCACCCAGCCCGCCGCGGCAGCGGCGCCCAGGTCAGAACGACCCGCGGGCCGTGGCCAGGCCGGGCCGTACAGCGCGAGCTGCCACAACCTTGCAGCCGCCCAGCTCCACAGCAGCCACAGCGCCAGGACCGCCACCGCTGCCGGCGCGGGCAGCAACGCCAGCAGCCCGAGCACGGCAAAAAATCCCGGAAACGGCGGCGCCGCCAGCGCGGCGAGCACGGCCACGGCCAGCGCCGCGCCCAGCCGCGGAAACGCCGCGCCCAGCCGGCCGCGCAGGCCGAGGTAGGCGCCGCCGGTGCGCTGGCGCAGCGCGCAGCCGAGCACGGTGAGCACGGCGGCGGGCAGCGCCAGCGCCGCGGCCACGGCCAGCAGCCAGCCGCCGCCCACGCCGTGCAGCCACGCCAGCCATACCAGCGGCCAGGCCGATGTGGCCTGCAGCCGCGCCCAGATGAACAACTCGCGCACGGCAAGCAGCCTCCAGCCGTACAGCAGCGCGGTGAGCAGCGCCAGCCCCTGCAGCGCCTGGGCGACCGTGGCCGACGGCGGCGGCAGCGAGGCCAGCAGCGCGGCGCCGCCCAACGGCAGCGCCAGCAGCAGGGCGGCACGCACGGCCGCCGGCAGCGCCTGCAGCACGGCATTGACGGCCAGGCTCAGCGGCAGCAGCTGCAGCATGACCAGGGCGGCGATCCATTGCACCATCATCACAGCCTCCTCACATCCAGCGCAGCGCCACGTTGACCCGCTTGGCCGAGTCGACCGCCGCACGCGACAGCCGCAGGTACACGTCGCTGACGTAGAACTCGCGCGAGAACAGCGCGTACAGGTTGAGATACACCGCGTGCCACAGCGTGCCCGGGCGGCCTTCGAGGTCGAGCGACTGCGCGTAGAACGTCACCAGCCAGGCGCCGACCAGCGCGACGGTGACGGCGACGATGAGCAGGTCGAACACCAGCAGGTTGATGCCGGCGGCAGCGTAGGTGGCATCGCGCATCACCGGGTCGGGGTAGAGGAACATTTCGAAGGCGTGCGCGATCACGGTGTAGCCGATGACCACGATGACGAACGACAGCAGGACGAAGGTCAGCGACCGCCAGGGGTTTTCGCTCGGCAGTTTGTGGATGGCGAAAAACACCTGCGCCCCCGTGACCCAGCCGAAGAACAGCAGGACCACCGCGCCCTGCTTGTGAAAAAAGTCTGCCGCCACCAGCCAGTGCGACAGCCCCAGCACCACCGCCGGGACCAGCACGGTGATGAGCGCGGCCAGCAGCCACGGCACTTTTACCGCGCGCAGCGGCCGGCGCTCGACGACGAAGGTGTAAATGTCATCCGCGGGCACGCCGTCGTCCTTGCGCGTGTCGCCGATCACATTGCCCGAGCCGAGGAACAGCGTGGCCTTGAACAGCCCGTGGGCGATGAGGTGGTAGATGGCGAGGGAAAACGCCCCCAGCCCGCACTCCATGATCATGAAGCCCATCTGCCCCATGGTCGAATAGCCCAACGACTTTTTGATGTCGTTTTGCGTGAGCATCAGCGCCGAGCCGATGAGCGCGGTGACCAGGCCGACGACGAACGCCAGGTGCAGCACGTCCGGGGTGTGGATGAACAGCGGGGCGAAGCGGTTGAACAGAAAGCCGCCGGCGTTGACGATGCCCGCGTGCATCAGCGCCGACACCGGCGTCGGCCCGTCCATGGTGTACGGCAGCCAGGTATGCAGCGGGAACTGCGCCGAGCGGGCGAACGCCGCCAGCGCCACGAGCAGCGCGGCCGTGGCGGCCACGGGCACGCCCCCCACGGCCAGGTGCGGCTGCGCCGCCACGCGGGCGAACAGTTCGGGCAGTTGCAGCGTGCCGTAGCCGTGCCACAGCAGCAGCGCCGCCGCCACCAGCGGCAGATCGCCGACGCGGAAGGTCAGGAACGTCCAGAAGGCGTAGCGGCCGCTGGCCTCGCGCGTGGTGTCGAAACCCAGCAGGAAATACAGCAGCACGCCGACCAGAAACCAGGTGGCGAGCAGCACGACCAGGTCGGAAGCGGTGACCATGAGCAAAATCACCGCGGTCATCGCGTCGAGCAGGGCGAAAAACCGCGCGTACCCCGGCTCGTCGGCCATGTAGCGCTTGGCATAGACGTGCACGATCAGGCTGATGCCCGCCACCAGCACGGCCATGGCCACGGCCAGCGGGTCGAGCATCAGCCCGGCCGGGCCGAACTGCACCAGCGTGACGCTGCCCTGCGGCGCACGCAGCACCGCGGCGAGCAACGCCAGCGCCACGGCAAAGGTCGCCGTGGTCAGACCGATGCTCACCCGCGCCGCGCGCAACGGCCGCCCCGCCGCGGTCAACGGGGCGAGCGCCGCAGACAGCGCCGGCAGCCCGGGCAGCAAGACAAGACATGGTTCAACCCATTGGTCCACTGCTGACACTCCTTGGTTGGCCGGGATGGCACAATGCCCCATTGCCCGGAGACAGGCACGCCCGGCTCGACCCGGCGTGGACTGCAAGACGTGCCCGTGTCAGTCGCTGCGCGGCTGGCCGCGGGCTCTCGGTGCGTGACATCGTAGAGGAATGATCTGATAAGGAAAATTTGAATTTCTTATTCATTCCATAAACAGATCTTTGATTCTTCGCCCGTTTCCGCCGTACAGCCGCCGCACCTGCCGCGGTCGTCTGCCGGCGAGCTTTTTGTTTTTCCGCCATGAAATCGATGGACAAAAAATACGTCGGCCTCGACCAAGACCGCCACGGCATCACCCAGCTCGGCCGCGTGGTGCTCGACGCCCGCGTGTTCGGCCTCATCCCCGAAACCCAGGACTGCGCCGGCTGGAGCCTGGGCCAGATGCAGGTGTTGATGAACCAGGTCGAGCAAAAGTGGGACGAATACGGCAGCCTGCCGAGCCATCTGCCGCCGGAGCTGGCCGCGCGCCACACGCGGATCTACGCCGAAGCCATCGCCCGCGCCAAGAGCAAAGGGTGGAACGCCGAGCTCGACGACGACGATTGATGCTCAGGCCGCAGCACCGAACACCGCCGCGGTGAGCGCACGCACCGCGGCGCGCTCGGCCTGCAGCGCGTCCTGCGGCACGCGCGCGGCGTCGGCGCCCCCCAGGCGCTCGCGGTGTTGCGCCCGGCGCAGCTCGCGGTAGGCATCGGCTGCGGCGCGGCCGACGCCGGCAGGCAGCAGATCCAGCGCCTCGGCCATGCCCAGCAGGGCGATGTTGCCCAGATCGGCCGTGAGCTGCGGATAGTCTGCGGCGTGCGCCAGCACGAGGAACTGCACGGCGAATTCGACGTCGACCATGCCGCCCGGATCGTGCTTGACGTCGAACAGGCCGCTGCGGTTGGGATGGCCGTCGGCGACTTTCTGCCGCATGGCGAGGATTTCGGCACGCAGCGCGGCGACGTCGCGCCGCGTGGTGAGCACGGCGGTACGGATGGCCTCGAAGCGCGCGCCAATGGCCAGGTCGCCGGCGCAAAAGCGCGCGCGGGTCAGCGCCTGGTGCTCCCAGGTCCACGCCGTGTTGCTGCCACGGCCACGCTGGTAGGTGTCGAACGCCGCCACGCTGGTGACCAGCAGCCCGGCGTTGCCGTTGGGCCGCAGCCGGGTATCGATGTCGAACAGCCGTCCGGCGGCGGTATGCGCCGTCAGCCACCACACCAGCTTGCGCGCGAACGCGGCGTAGATGTCGGCGGCGCCGTCGGCGTCGTCGTCGAACAGGAACACCAGGTCCAGATCGCTGCCATAGCCGAGCTCCTTGCCGCCGAGCTTGCCGTAGGCGATGACGGCGAATGCCGGCTGCTCGCGATGGCGCTGCGGCAGCCCGGCCCAGCACCACTGCAGCGCAAGCCCCACCGTGGCGTCGGCCAGCGCGGAGAGTTCGTCGGCCACTTGTTCGACCTTGATCAGCCCGGCCAGGTCGCGCGACAGGGTGCGGAACATTTCGGCATGAAAACCGTGGCGCAGCAGATCCATGCCCTCGCCGGCGTCCCAGCGGCCGCGCTCGACCAGCGCGGCGTGCTGCCGCAGCAGATCCAGGCGGTAGGCCTCGGCGTTGAAACGCTCGCTCGGCGGGGTGATGAGCTCGTCGATCACCGCCGGGTGACGCTTGATGTAGTCGGCCGCCCATGCCGAGGCTTCGAGCATGGTGCACAGCCGCGCCAGCGCCGCGGGCTGTTCGGCGAAAAACGCCAGATAGGTTTCGCGCCGGCCGATGGCGTCGAGCAGGTCGATCAGCCGGTTCAGGCAGAGCTCCGCGCCCGGTCGCCCGGCGGCCATGCCGATGACGCGGTCGAGCACCTTGAGCAGCCGCAGCCGCCCGGCATCGCTGAGCGCGGCGTAGCGCGGCGACGTCTCCAGCGCCTTGAGCCGCGCGATCACCGCGTCGTGCGCCAGCCCGGCCTTGGCCAGCCGGTGGCGCACCGCGTCCATGCTTTCCGGCGGCTTGCTGCAGCCGGTGCACTGCGGCCCGTTGTGCAGCAGGGCGTCGAATTCGCTGGCGACGAATTCGCGCACGCTGTCGAGCTCGCGCAGCAGCTTGCAGCCGCGCGGGCAGCCGGCGCGCTGCTGCGCGGCGTCGTCGACGAAGCCCATCGCCCAGGCCAGCGCCTGCAGATCGGCGTCGTCGGCGGGCATGCTGTGCGTCTGCGCGTCATCGAGGTACTGGATGCGGTGTTCCAGCCGGCGCAAAAAGCGGTAACCCGCCTGCAGCCGCTGCGCCGCCTCGGCCTGCAGCACGCCGTGGTGCACCAGCAGTTGCAGCGCCGGCAGCGTGGCGCGCTCGCGGATCTGCGGCATGCGCCCGCCGCGCACCACCTGTAGCAGCTGCACGATGAATTCGATTTCGCGGATGCCGCCGCGGCCGAGTTTGACGTCGTTGGCCTTGTCCGGGCGGGCTGCGGCGCGCTTGCTCGCCTCGGCGCGGATCTGGCGGTGCAGCGCGCGCAGCGCTTCGAGCATGCCGAAATCCAGGTAGCGACGCCAGACGAAGGGCTCGACCACCGCCTGCAGCGCCTGCGCCGCGCGCATCTCCTGCGGCGTGTCCAGCGGCGACACCACGCGCGACTTCAGCCAGGCAAAGCGCTCCCACTCGCGCCCCTGCACCAGAAAATACTCTTCGAGCATCGCCAGGCTGACCACCGGCGGGCCGCTGTCGCCGTTGGGCCGCAGCCGGGTATCGACGCGAAAGACGAAGCCGTCGGCGGTGACGTCCGACAGCAGCGGCACCACGGCGCGCACCATGCGGGCGAAATAGTCGCGGTTGCTCAGCGGCACGGCGCCATCGGTGTCGCCGTCCTCGTCGTAGACGAACACCAGGTCGATGTCCGACGACACGTTGAGCTCGCGCCCGCCAAGCTTGCCCATGCCGACGACGAGGAATTGCGCCGCCTCGCCGCTGGACGTGCGCGGCGTGCCAAAGCGCGGCTGCAGCTCGGCGTGCGCTGCGCGCAGCGCCGCGGCAACCGCCGCTTCGGCCAGGTCGCTGATGCCGCCGCACACCGCTTCCAGCGAGGCGCCGGCCAGATCGGTCTCGATCAGCCGCAGCATCAGCGCGTTGCGCACCCGGCGCAGCGCCGTGGGCAGCGACGCACCGCCCTGCTGCAGCGCTGCAATCGCCGCCTCCTGCGCCTGTCGTTGCGGAATGCCCGGCGGCCACTGCGCCAACACATCGTCGAAGCGGCCGGCATGGCGGCGATAAAAGCGGGAAAACTGCGACAACTCCATCGTGGCAACTTTGCGGATCGCGGTGCGCGCAGCATATTGCAGCCGCCGCCGCACCGCCGTGACCACGCGCAGTGTCTGAGGCGCCGGCGGTGGAATCGGGCGCATGCCGTCAACGCCGCCATCGCGGCGGTGTATAAAGCGCGCCGGCGGTCTGGCATAGAAATCGTCGAGGATTGGCTACCATCGGCTGTGTCGTTTTTCACGCCACGCCTTGCCGCCTTGTCCCTGTTCCACCTCTCGCTGCGCGCTGCCACCCGCCTCTGGGAAGCGGCGGTCGTGCTCGTCGTCACGGTGTACTTCGTTCTCGGCCTGGGGCTGCTGACGCTGCGCTACGCCGTGCTGCCCAACGCGCAGCAGTTCCGCCCGTGGCTGGAGCAGGCCAGCAGCAGCGCGCTGGGCCTGCCGGTGCACATCGGCGCCATCCGCACGCAGTGGCACGGCCTGATGCCGCAGTTCGCGTTGCAAGACGTGCGCATCGACGGCCCGCAGGGCCAGCCGGCGCTGCAGTTCGCGCTGGTGCAGGCCGCGCCGTCGTGGAAAAGCCTGACGCGGCTGACGCTGACCTTCGACCAGCTGGTCATCCGCGGCGCCGACCTCACCGTCACCCAGTCCGACCCCGACCATCTGGACATCGGCGGCATCCGCTTCGCCCTGGCCGGCGGCAAAAGCGGCGCGGCGCAGCAGTTCGCCGACTGGCTGTTTGCGCAGGACGAAGTGCTCATCCTCGACAGCCGGCTGACCTGGGTGAACGCCGCACGGCATGCCCCGCCGCTGCCGCTGACCCGCGTCAACCTGCTGCTGCGCAACTCCCTGCTGACGCACCGCGCCGCGCTCAGCGCGCAGCCGCCGGCGGCGTTTGGCGGACCGATCGACCTGCGCGCCAGCTTCCGCCAGCCGCTGTTCACCCGCCACACCGCCGATTTCGCCCAGTGGAAAGGCACGCTGTACGGTCTGGTGCAGGACGTCGATCTCGCCGCGCTGCAGCGACAGCTGCCGCTGCAACTGCCGCTGAGCACGCAAAGCGGCCGCGGCTCGGTGCGCGCCTGGGCGGAGGTGGACCGCGGCAAGCCCGCCGGGCTGACGGCCGACCTGGCGCTGCGCGATGTGGCGGTGCAACTCGCCGCCGCTGCCGCCCCGGCACCGCTGCAGGCCGCCGCGGCGTTGCCGCCGCTGGCGCTGCAGACGCTGGCCGCGCGCCTGACCTGGGCGCCGCTGCCCGGCGGCGAAGAGGCCAGCGTGCAGCAGCTGCAGCTGCGTACCGCGCAGGGACAGCGCCTGGCACCGGTGACGCTGCATTGGCGCTGGCAGCAGCCCAAAGGCGGCGCGGCGCAGGCGCAGCTGCGCACCGGCACGCTGGACCTCGGGGCGCTGGCGGCGCTGGCGCAATCCCTGCCGCTGCCGGCGACATGGCATGAACGGCTGGCCGCGCTGCAGCCGCAAGGCCGGATCGACAGCCTGGATCTGCAGGCGGCCTGGCCCGCGGGTGCACCCGCCGACAGCCTGCCGCCGCGCTACGCGCTGCAGGCGCAGTTCAGCGCGCTGCAGTGGAACAGCCCGGCCGGCAGCGGCGAACCGCAGCCGCCGGCCGATCCCCGGCCGTTGATCGCCCGCGGCAAGGACGCGGCACGCGCGTTGCACCTGCCGCCGGACCTGCCCGGGGTGCAGGGCCTGAGCGGCCGCATCGACGCCACGCAGGACGGCGGCAGCGCCCGGCTCACGCTGCAGCAGGGCGCGCTGGACCTGCCGCTGGTGTTCGCCCCGCCGCGTCTGGCGCTCGACAGCCTGCACGCCGACCTGGCCTGGTCGCGCGACGCGCAGGGCAACTGGCAGGTGCGGACGTCGCGGCTGGAATTTGCCAACGCCGACGCCGCCGGCCAGGCCAGCCTGACCTGGCGCAGCGCCAAGACCGGGCAGGGCAGCATCGACCTCAACGGTCAGCTCAGCCGCGCCGACGCCCGCGCGGTGTGGCGCTACCTGCCGATCGACGTGGCGCTGCACACCCGCGACTATCTGCGCAGCGCCATCGCCGCCGGCCGTGCGCGGCAGGTGAATTTCAGCGTACGCGGCAAACTGGAGGATTTCCCGTTCGACACCCCTGCGCGCGACGGCACCTACCCCGGCACCTTCCGCGTCAGCGCGCAGATCGAGGACGGCGTGTTCAACTACGCGCCGCGCGCCATCCTTGCCGCCGGGCACACCGCCGACAGCGCCAGCGTGCACGCCAACGCCGAGTGGCCCGAGTTCACCCAGGTCAGCGGCCTGCTCGTCGTCACCGCGCACAGCCTGGAAGTGCGCAACGCCTCGGCGCGGGCCTACGGCGCGCAGCTCAGCGCGGTGAACGCCACACTGGCGAGCTTCCACCAGGGGCTGTTGCAGGTCAGCGGCAAGGCGCAGGCCCCGGCGGCGGACGCGCTGCGCTACCTGCGCGACAGCCCGCTAGACGAACGTCTGGGCGGCGTGTTCGACGGCGTGCAGGCGCAGGGGCCGGTGGCGCTGAACCTCGCGCTGACCCTGCCGCTGGACGACCTGCGCGCCGCCAGCGTCAAAGGTCAGGCGGTGCTGCAGGGGGTCGACGTGGTGTGGAGCCCCGACCTGCCGCGGTTTGCCCGGGTGCGCGGCAGCGTGGACTTCACCCAGTCGGCGTTCTCTCTGGCCCTCAACGCCCCGGACGTGCTCGGCGGTGCGCTCAGCCTGCGCGGCGGGCAGCAGCCGGGGCAGCCGCTGCTGTTGCAGGCCAGCGGCAATGCCAGCGCCGCCGGGCTGCGCGCCAGCGACGCGGCGTGGATGCAAACGCTGGGCAAAGTGCTGCACGGCCAGGCACCTTACACCCTGCGGCTGACGCTGCCGCGCGGCGCCAGCGATGCCACGCTCGAAGTGCGCAGCACCCTGGCCGGAGCCGCCATCGACCTGCCCGCGCCGCTGGGCAAGCCGGCGGCCACGCCGCTGCCGCTGCTCTACACCCGCACCCCGCTGCCGCCGGCAGCCGACGGCGCGCGGCGCTACACCGTGCAGATCGAACTGGGCGACATCGCCCGCGCGCGCTACGCCATCGAGGAACCGCTGCACGCTGCGGCGGGGGATTTTCGCGTGCTCAGCGGCGGCGTGGCCATCGGCGCGCAGGCCCCGCTGCCGCAACCGGCCAGTTCGGTCCAGGCCAATGTGCGGCTGCATGCGCTGGACCTCGACGCCTGGGAAACCGCGCTCAAGCCGCTGCTGCCTGACGACAGCACGGGCACGGCGCCGATGGTGTTCCGTCTCGGCGCCGACCACGGGCTGGCCGGGCTGCTGCCGACCACCGCGGCGCTGGACATCGGCCGGCTCACCCTGCTGCACCGCGTCATCAACCAGGTCGTCGTCGGCGGCAGCCGCAGCGGCGACGTGCTGCAGGCCAACGTCAACTCGCGCCAGCTCTCCGGCTACATCGGCTGGCAGATCGGCAGCGGCAACAACCCCGGCACGCTCAGCGCGCGGCTGGCGCGGCTGGAACTGCCGCAGTCGAGTGATTCCGACGTCGAGCAGCTGCTCGACGAACAGCCCAGGAGCATCCCGGCGCTGGACATCGTCGCCGACAACGTCGATCTGCACGGCCACCGCTTCAGCCGGCTCGAAGTGCAGGCGGTCAACCGCGGGCGGGTGGACGGCAGCAAGGAATGGCGGCTGACGCATTTCGAACTCGCCGCGCCCGACGGCGTGCTCACCGGCAGCGGCGTATGGAGCGCGCTGGGCACGCAGCTCACCGCCCCCGGCAGCACGGCGGCCGCCACCCCGGCGCGGCGCACGGCGATGCAGTTCAAGCTGGCCATTGCCGATGCCGGCGGGCTGCTGGCCACTCTGGGCAAACCCGGGCTGATCAAAGGCGGCAAGGGCGAGATCAGCGGCGAGCTGGCGTGGATCGGCTCGCCGCTGGCGCTGGACTTCCCCACCCTGGACGGACGGTTCAAGCTGCAACTGGGCAGCGGCCAGTTCCTCAAAGCCGATCCGGGCCTGGCCAAGCTGCTGGGCGTGCTCAGCCTGCAAAGCCTGCCGCGGCGCTTCACCCTGGACTTCCGCGACCTATTTTCCTCCGGCTTCGCCTTCGACCGCGTCGACGCCGACGTCGCCGTGCAGCACGGCGTGGCCAGCACCCGCGACTTTCGCATGAGCGGCGTGGCCGCCTCGGTGCGCATCGAAGGCAGCACCAACCTGGCCACCGAGTCGCAAAACCTGCGCGTGGTCGTCGTGCCCAATGTCAACGCCGGGGCGGCGTCGCTGGCGTATGCGCTGGTCAACCCGGTCGTCGGCCTGGGCACGTTCATCGCGCAGTACATCGCCAAGGAACCGCTGGCCCGCCTGTTCACCCACGTCTACGATATCACCGGAACATGGGTCACCCCCATCGTCTCCGAAGTGCCGCTGGGTGGCGGCACGCCGGCTGCCGCCGCATCCGCCGCCCCCTGAGGTCAGCCCGACAGTCTCACGAGGAACCCGTCATGCAAGTCGCCGTCATCCAAATGGTGTCCACCAGCCGCGTCGACGCCAATCTGCAACGCGCGCAGGCGCTGCTGGAACACGCCGCGGCGCAGGGCGCGCTGCTGGCCGTGCTGCCCGAATACTTCTGCCTCATGGGCAGCGACGAACACGCCAAAGTCGCCGCGCGCGAAGTCCCGGGCGATGGTCCGATCCAGCAATTCCTCGCCGCCACCGCCCGTCGCCTGGGAATGTGGATCGCCGCTGGCAGCCTGCCGCTGGCCTGCCCCGACCCGGCGCGGGTGTTCAACTCCACCCTGGTCTTCGACCCGCAGGGCCGCAGCGTGGCGCGCTACGACAAGATGCACCTGTTCGCCTTCGACCGCGGCGCCGAACATTACGCCGAGGCCGACAGCATCGTCGCCGGCAGCCAGCCCGTGGCGTTCAGCCTGCCCGACGCCCAGGCCACCGACGGCATCGGCTGGCGCGTCGGCCTGTCGATCTGCTACGACCTGCGCTTTCCCGAGCTGTACCGCGCGCTGTGCGCGCCGCAGCCGTGCGACGCCCTGCTCGTGCCCGCGGCCTTCACCCACACCACCGGCAAGGCGCACTGGGAAGTGCTGCTGCGCGCACGCGCCATCGAAAACCAGTGCTACGTGCTGGCCAGCGCGCAAGGCGGACGGCACGACAACGGCCGGCGCACCTTCGGCCACTCGATGATCGTCGATCCGTGGGGCGAGGTGCTGGACGTGCTGCCCGAGGGCGAAGGCGTGGTGTGCGCCGAGCTGTCGGCAGCGCGCATCGCCGAAGTGCGCAGCCAACTGCCGGCGCTGCGCCACCGCAAACTCGGCTGACGGCGCGCAGCGCCTGGCGCGGCGGATCGTTGCGCCCACACCGCGCCCACTGCGCTGCAGAAAGGGAGCAAGGCGTGCAAATTGCGATCTTCCGCCCACGCCCTCAATAAAAAGTCACGAATCTTGTCGTTTATGAATTTTTTACATTGAATGTCTGCAGTAATAGCGGTTTTCGGCATATCATGATGTCGATTCGACGCGTCCTGGCCCTTGCCCCGCACCGCTGCCTTGCCCTCCGCTGTCTCCACCCATCGCCTGCGGCGCCTGGCGCGTGCCGTGTTGCTCGCCCTGCCCCTGCTGCTCATGGGCGGCTGGATGATCTGGGGGGAATGGATGCAGTTTGCCCAGGCGCAGCGGCAGGTCGAGCAAAACGCCGCCCGCGTCGCCGCCGAAGCCGCCGGGCGCATCGCCAGCCGGCTCCACACCCAATTCACCGAACTGCAGTTCGCCGCCGTTGCGCTGCTCGGCCCCGAAGCCGACCCGGCGCACCCCGATCCGATGGTGGTGCAAACGCTGCGCCGCTTCATGGCGCTGCACCCCAGCCTGTACGCCTTCAACATCCAGGCAGCCGACGGCAATGCCATCCTCTGGTCCACCCAGCCGCAGCCGTCGCAGCCCATCGCCACGGCGAGTCATTTCACGCCGCTGCCGGCGCATCCGGACTTCCTGCTCGGCAGCAGCCAGTACGCGGCACGCGTGGGCACGCATGTGCTGACCATGCGTTTTGCGCTGCGTGACGCCAGCGGCCGCGTGCGCTATCTGGTGGGCACGCCGTACCGGGTCGACCAACTCCTCAGCCTGCCCGGCGTCGATGTCGCCAGCCAGCCGTGGACGCTGACGGTCATCGACACGCGCAACGGCAGCGTGGTGGGGCAGTGGGCACAGGGGCGGTTGCGCTTTCCGCAAACCGCACCGGCATCCGGCGCGCAGTCGGTGCGCCAGGACGTCGCTGGCTACCCGCTGGCGGTGCAGGTGAGCTGGCCGTTCGGCGTGGTCTGCCTCGCCGATCTGCATGGCGCGGCGGTGCGCTGGTCGTTCGAGCTGGGGACGCTGATCCTGCTCGGCCTGGCGGCGTGGTGGATCGCGCGGTTGCTCGACCAGCGCCACCAGGCGGCAGAGCGGCTGCGGCGGCTATCGACGTTCAACGCGCTGCGCGCCGACGTCCTGCACCAGGCCGGCCAGGCCGACACGCCGCGCGCGCTGTGGGACGGCACCTGCCACCTCGCGGTGCAGCGTGCCGGGCTGCTGCGGGTGTGGGTGGGCGGCGCCGACGGCGGCGGTTTTGCCGTCCTCGCCGTGGCCGGGGACACCACCGGGCTCGACGCGGTGTCCGCTGCCGGCGACACGGCCGTGGCGGCGGACATCGCCGCGGCGCGGCAGGCGTGGAACGAAGCGCGCACCGTCTTCCTCCCCGCGCAGCCGACGCGCGCGCCGCGGCGGCAAGTCCGCGCACCGGCGGCCGCCGCGGCGGTCGCGGCCTTGCCGCTGCATCAAGACCGTGCGCTGGTTGCCGTGCTCACGCTGGTCTGCCCTGACATCGTCGCCTGGGACGACGAAACCCGCAGCGTGATGCGCGATCTGGCCGCCACCCTCGAACAGAGCCTGAACGACATCACCAAGCGGCAGCAGGTGCGCGCGCTGCAGCGGCTCTACCAAGCGCTGATGTACGAAGCCGACGTGCTGCTGCGCTCGCGTGACGAGCATGACATGCTGCGCCGCACATGCAAGGCGCTGATCCACAAACCCCGTTCCACGCCGCGTGGATCGGCCTGCCCGACGCGCCGAGCGGCACGATGCAGGTGTTGGCGCAGGCTGGAGAAGGCACGGCCGAACTGAGCAGCCTCGCGCTGCCTCTGCACGATGCCAACCACACGCCGCTGGCGGTGCGCGCCTGGATCAAGCAGCGCATGGTGTTCAACAACGACCATCTGGCCGATACGCAACTGGCCCCGTGGAACGATTTTCTCGTGCGCCACCGCTGGCATGCCGCGCTGGCCGCACCGGTGCGCCGCGCAGGCCGGCCCTGGGGCGTGCTGGTTTTTGTTTCCCCCGAGCGCGGCGTGTTCGACCTGCAGACCGTGGCGCTGTGCGCGCGCGTGGCCGAGCTGCTCGGCCACGGCCTGGACGAGCTCGACCTGCGCGAGCGTCTGGCGCAACAGCAAACCGCAGAGGCGCACCGCGCGCGGCATGACGCGCTCACCGGACTGCCCAACCGCTATGCGCTGGAGCAATACCTGCCGCAGGCCATCGTGCGCGCGCAGCGGCACGGTACCGGCCTGGCCGTGGGCATGATCGATCTGGACGATTTCAAGCCGGTGAACGACACCCACGGCCACGCCGCCGGCGACGTGCTGTTGCAGCAGCTGGCGCAGCGGCTGCAGGCGACGCTGCGCGCCAGCGACTTCATCGCCCGCCTGGGCGGCGACGAATTCGTCGTCGTGTTCGAAGACCTGCAGGCCGGGCAGGAACACGCGCAACTGCCCGCTGCACTGCAGCGGCTGCACGGCGCGGTGGAAACCCCGTTCGACCTCGGCCAGGGCCGTCAGGGCACGGTGGGCCTGTCGCTCGGCCTGGCGCTGTACCCCGGCGACGGCGACAACGCCGACAGCCTGCTGCGCCAGGCCGACGCGGCGATGTACCAGATCAAGGCGCACAAGGGCGACCGCAGCACGTGGTGGAGTCTGCTCGCGCAGGCGCCGCAGGAAGACGTCGCCGCCCCCGGCAGTAGCGACGCCTACGGCGCGGCCACCGCACAGGCGCTGGCCCGCACGCAGGCGCAGTGGAGCGCCGTGGCCGGCCGCTTCGTGCCGCAGTGGTACGCGCAGATGCGCGAACAGCCGGCGATGCGCGCCATCCTCGACACGCTCGACCCCGCAGCCTTCGACGCGCTGCAGCAGCATCAGATCGCCCACCTGCAGTTCCTTCTGTCGCCGCAAACCTCGCGGCAGGCGATCGTCGAGACCGGGCTGCACGTCGGCCAGGTGCACGCGCTCAGCGGCGTGGGCGCGGGCATGCTGGTGCAGATGGCCGAACGGTATCGCGCGATCCTGCGCGAGCAGTGGATCGCGCCGATGGCCAGCGCCATGCTGCGCGACACGCTCACCGCCGCGGTGGACACGCGCGTGCTCGACGATCTGCAGGCGCAGCTGCGCGGCATCGATGCCACTCTGGAAGCCTATTTCGCCGCGCTGGCCCGCCCCTTGCCCGACCCCGGCCACGCCTGGGCCGAGGTCGCGCGCGGCGAGCTGGCCGCACTCGGCGCGCTGCCGGGGATTCAGGCGGCGTCGCTGCTGCTGCCCGATGCGCAAGGCGCGTTCCAGATCACGCACAGCGAAGGGCCGCAGGCGCAAAGCCTGCTGGCGCAGCTGCGTCGCCCCGGCCTGCAGCCCGTCGCCAACGACCCCGCCGAGCGCGGCAACAGCCTGATCGCGCAGGCCTGGCGGACGCGGCAGATCGTGCATCACGGCGCGCTGCAGCAGGCCCCCGGCATGCAACCCTGGCGCGAGGTGCTCGTCGCGTTGAATCTGCGCAGCGCCGTGGCGATTCCTCTGATCGACGCCAACGGCCACCCCGACGCCGTGCTGCTGCTCGACGGCGCCTATCCGCACCAGTTCGCGGCGTCGTGGATGGGCCAGTTCGCCGCCAACCTGCAGGCACGCTGGGCGCAGCTCATCCGCCAGCGTCAGCAGCACGTGCCGCGGCTGGCGCTGGCGGCAGAGGAGGCGCAGGCCCGGCGGCGGCGGCTGTTCGGCGGCGGGCTGGCGATGTGGATGCAGCCCGTGGTCGATCTGCGCACCGGCCAGGTGGTCAAAGCCGAAGCGCTGGCCCGGCTGCATCTGCCCTTCGGCGAGGTTCTCGGCCCGGCCGACTTTCTGCCGTTGCTGTGCGACCAGGAACTGGCGCAACTGTTTCAGCTCGGTCTGGAACAGACGCTGCTCGCGCTCAAACAGTGGGACGCGCAGGGCCTGAGGCTGGACGTCTCGATCAACCTGCCGCCCAGCCTGCTGCTGGACCACGCCGCCGATTTGGTGGCCGCCGCGCTGCAGCGCCACGGCGTGGCCGCGCACCGCCTGCAGCTCGAACTGCTCGAAAACCAGGAGGCCGACGGCACCCTGCGCGACGCCAGCATCCGCCATCTGCGCGAACTCGGCGTGCAACTCGCCATCGACGACCTCGGCTCGGGTTACAGCAGCCTGCTGCGGCTGAAAACGCTGCCGTTCGACACCATCAAAGTCGATCAGGGCCTGGTCTCGGGCATGGTGGCCGAGCCGCTGCGCGGGCTGGCGCTGGTGCGTTCGCTGCTGCAGATGGGACGCGATCTCGATCTGGCCGTGGTCATCGAAGGGCTGGAAACCGCCGGACTGATCGAAATGGCCGCCGTGCTCGGGGCGCGCTACGGCCAGGGTTACGGCCTGGCGCGGCCGATGCCCGCCGAAGACCTGCCCGGCTGGGTGCGCGCCACCTCCCTGCCCGCATGGCAGCCCGGCGCGCTGCACACGGCGATGGGCGCGCTGGCCTACCACTGGCAGTTCATCCACGACGACACCTGCGTGCATCCGATGTCCCTGGAGCAATGCCCGCTGACGGCGTTTTTGCAGCAGCAGGGATGGGACGATCTGGCGCAGGCGCATGCGCAGTTTCACGCCGGCGTCGACATCGCCAGCCACAGCGCGCTGCTCACGCTGGGGCTGGTCGAACGGGTGCGGCAGAGCGCCGCCGGCACGTCAACGCGCTAACAGGCCGTTGGAAAACGTCGTGAGGATGGCCAGATGCAAGGCGCACGGCGCGCAGCGACCGAGACAGATCAGGCCGATCGGCGAGGGAGCGAGCACCGCGCAACGCCGCAGATGGCCCACCGCAGCAGTTTTCCAACGGCCTGTTGAGCCGCGGCGCTCACAGCGGGTAGCCGTCGGGGTCTTTGCCGCGCAGCCGGCGCCACAGCACCTGGGCGTTGACGTAGTTGGCCACGACGATGAACACCTTGCGCAGCCGGTCGGGTGGGCAGGCGATGGGGTTGACCGCATGCCACGAGTGCTCGGTGCGCTTGAAAATGAAGCTGCGGTTGCCCAGGATGTCCGACTGCGCCACCGGTTTGAGCGCCCCTTCGGGCGGCACGGTGTGCGCCGGGTATTTGCCGCCGTCGTCGAGCACCACGGTCTGCCCGCCCCAGGCCGGGTCCCAGTCCTGCGGGGTGTTGAAGTAAAAAATGTGCGAGCCGATTTTGCGCCGCGCGTCGGTGTGCGGCGACACCGACGCGCCGCTGGGGGCGTGATGCCAGTGCATCGACAGCACGAAGCGCTCGCCCGGCTTCAGCCCGAAGGTGCGCCGCCAGAATTCGCGGTACGCATCACCGTGCAGCTCGCCGATGAACTCGCGCCAGGTGGGCGAGAGCTGCGCGTCCAGCCGGGGGTTGTACTGCAGCGCGTAGCGGTCGTGGCTTTTTTGCCCGTGCGCGCGTTTTTTGCCGAATTCCTGCTGAAACAGGGTTTGTGCCGGCAGTTCGGCGCACAGCCGGTCGAACGCCTCGTCCTCGATCACGCCCTGCAGCCCGGCGTAGGGGTAGGGCTGGCGCTGCAAAAACTCGGCCGACTGCGCGGACATGTCGGCCAGACGCTTGGTGTTGAGTATTCCCATCGTGGCTCCTGCGACTCATCAGGCCCGCACGCTCCCGGCGGCAGCGCGCTGGCCGCCACCCTGGGAGGCTTGCGGGGCAGACTGTCTATTGGAGGGCCTGGGCGGCCGGCGCGCTTTGACCGCGGGCAAGCCGCGCCGGCATCGGCGGCGGGTCAGCCGCGCATCAGTTGTTCGATGGCCTCGATGGTCTTGGGCGCGTCGGCGGTGAGCACCTCGCACGGCTGGCCGGCGGCGCGGATGGCCACGTCGTCCTCGATACGGATGCCAATGCCGTGAAACGCCGCCGGTACGTCGTCGGCGGCGCGCACGTACAGCCCGGGCTCGATGGTCAGCACCATGCCCGGGCGCAGGATGCGCGCCGGCCGTTTGCGGCTGCCGTCGGGCAGGATGTCGATGGCCTGCCCCGGCTCGGCGTAGTCGCCACAGTCGTGCACGTCCATGCCCATCCAGTGGCTGGTGCGGTGCATGTAAAACCGCTTGTACGCGCCGGTGGCGAGCACGGCGTCGACGTCGGCGGCGGTGTCGCGCGGCACCAGCCCGAAGTCGAGCATGCCCTGGGCGAGCACGCGCAGCGCGGCGTCGTGCGGATCGGTGAAGCGCGCGCCGTCGCGGCAGGCGTCGAGCGCTGCGGCCTGCGCGGCGAGCACCACGGCGTACAGGTCGCGCTGCGCGCCGCTGAAGCGCCCGCCTGCGGGAAAGGTGCGGGTGATGTCGCTGGCGTAGCCGTCGAGTTCGCACGCGGCGTCGATCAGCACCAGGTCGTCGGCGCGCACCGCGGCGTCGCCGGCGCGGTAGTGCAACACGCAGGCGTTGGCGCCGGCGGCGACGATCGAGCCGTAGGCCGGCGACTGCGCCCCGTGCTGGCGGAAGGTGTAGAGCAGCTCGGCTTCGAGGTGGTACTCGCGCAGCCCCTGCGGCGGCGGCTGCCGCACGCTGCGGGCGCAGGCCTGCATGGCGCGCACGTGCGCCTGCGCCGAGATGGCGCAGGCGCGGCGGATGACGCCGAGTTCGTCATCGTCCTTGAACAGCCGCATGTCGTCGAGCAGGGCGCAGACGTCGTGCTGGGTGTGCGGCGCGGTCACGGCGTTGCGCGCCTGCGCCCGCACCGCGGCCAGCCAGCCCTCGACCCGGGTTTCGAACCCTTTGTGCACGGCGAACGGCCACCAGACCGCGGGCTGGTCGGCGAGCAGCTTGGGCAGTTCGGCGTCCAGGCTGTCGATCGACAGCGCGGCGTCGAAGCCGAAGGCCTCGCGTGCGGCCTCCGGCCCCCAGCGGTAGCCGTCCCAGATTTCACGTTCGGCGTTTTTGTCGCGGCAAAACAGCACACTGCGGCTTTGCCCGGCGGCGTTGGCCTGCAGCGCCAGCAGCGCCTGCGGCTCGGTGAACGCGGTGAGGTAGTAGAAGTAGCTGTCGTGGCGGTAAGGGTAGTCGACGTCGCGGTTGCGCAGCACTTCGGGCGCCGTGGGCAGCAGGGCGACGCCACCGCCGGCGGCGGCCATGTGGCGCGCCAGCTGGTCACGGCGGGCCTTGCAACGGGCGAGCAGGGCAGCATCGGGTAGGGTGGGCGGCATGAGGTGCGATCCGACAGCAAAAAACTGATGCTACTGCGCCTGCGGCCGGCGTGGCGCACCGGTCTCGCCCCGCAATTGGGTGTCGAGCGCGGCGAGCTGCTGCGGCGTGCCGACGTTGTGCCAGACGCCGGCAAACAGCTCGCCGCTGACACGGCCGGCATCGACCACGGTGTAGAGCCAGGGAAACAGCGGCCAGGGCTGCGACCGCGGCCGGGCGGCGAACAAGGCGGGGTGGAACACGCCGATGTTGCCGTAGTTGCGCCGCTGGCCGTCGCGGCAGATGCGGCCCTGCGCGGTCAGCGCCATGTCGCCGCCGGGGTTGTGCTCCGGGTTGGGGGTGAGCACCAGATGCGCGGCGGTGTGCTGCGGCTGCGCGGCGATGGTGTGCGCCACGGCGTGCAGCCGGGCGTAGTCGAAGTCGGTGTAGATGTCGCCGCTGACGACGACGAACGGCGCCTGCCCGAGCAGCGGCAGCGCGGTGGCGATGCCGCCGCCGGTCTCGAACGGCTCGGACGGTTCGACGGAGTAGCGCAGGCGCACGCCGAACCGCGCGCCGTCGCCCAGTGCCGCGGGGATCTGCGCACCCAGCCAGCCGGTGTTGACGACGATGTCACGCCAGCCGCCCGCGGCCAGGCGCTCGATCTGCCAGACGATCAGCGGTTTGCCGCCGACGGCCAGCAGTGGCTTGGGATGGGCGTCGGTCAGCGGCCGCATGCGCTGGCCGCGGCCGGCGGCGAGAATCATGGCAACCGGCATCAGAAGGTGTAGCCCACCTGCACGCTGCGGCCTTCGAGCTGGTCGAGCAGTTGCAACAGCGGCTTGAACGCACCGTAACGCGCCGCCACCAGACGGGTGTGCTGCAGCACCACCGGCAGGTCGCCGAGATACTGCGCCTTGCCGTCGCGGTGGTACAGCCGGGCGAAAATGCCCAGCACCTTGAGCGCGCGCTGCAGCCCCATCCAGTCGAGATCGCGGTAAAAGTCGGCAAAGTCGGCGGCCACCGGCAGCGCCGCGGCGCGCGCGCGCTCCCAGTAGCGGATGGCCCAGTCGAGCTGCTGCTCCTCCGGCCAGGCGATGTAGGCATCGCGCAGCAGCGACACCAGGTCGTAGGTGATCGGGCCGATCACCGCATCCTGAAAATCGAGCACGCCGGGGTTGCGCTCGGCGGTGAGCATGAGGTTGCGGCTGTGCCAGTCCCGGTGCACCAGCACCCGCGGCTGCGCCAGGTTGTTCGCCACGATGTCCTGGAAAATGCGCTCCAGCGCCGCGTGCTGCGCCGCGCTGAGGGTGTGGCCGTGGTGCTGCTGCACGAACCACTGCGGGAACAGATCGAGCTCGCGGCGTAGCAGCGCGGCGTCGTATGGCGGCACGGCGTGCGCGGCGTCGATGCGCTGCAGGGTCACCAGCGCCGCCAGCGCGTCGCGCATCCAGCCGTCGGCGCGTCCGGGCTGTTCGCCGATGGCGCGCAGATACGTCGTCGTACCCAGGTCGGTGAGCAGCAAAAAACCCTGCGCCTCGTCCTGCGCCAGCACCAGCGGCACGTGCACTCCGCCTGCGGCGAGCAGGCGGGCGACGCGCACGAACGGGCGCACGTCTTCCATCGGCGGCGGCGCGTCCATCACGATCAGGCTGCCGCCAGCGCTTTGCACGCGGTAATAGCGGCGGAAGCTGGCGTCGCTGGAGGCCGGTTGCAGGGTGTCGGGCTGCACGCCGTGGGCTGCGGCCAGCGGCTGCAGCCAGGCGGCCAGCGCCTGCATGCGGGGGGAAGGATCGGCGGACGGCATGGGCAAGGGCAAGGGGGACTGCTCCCTATAATCCGCGGCATTTTAGGCATCGCCGCGCGCCCGGCTGGCGGACGCGCCCGGCGCGCCGCTGCAGGGGCTTTGGCCTCGACTTTGCTGTCCCGCTCTCCACCCCCGTGCCCTTGCAGACCCCGCTGCCGACCCTGCCCCGCTTCCGACGTCG
>Ga0315298_1001269_pt1 | contig 47158 bp, 50 predicted proteins | sample WHS_1_MG_FD_203077 | JGI IMG/M metagenome (GOLD analysis project Ga0315298, IMG submission 203077) | Extremophilic microbial mat communities from Washburn Hot Springs, YNP, Wyoming, USA - WHS_1_MG | ecosystem: Environmental > Aquatic > Thermal springs > Hot (42-90C) | place: USA: Wyoming...
ACAGATCGAACTGAATACCGAAGCCGGTGAAGTCGCGCAGATGATCGCCGTGCATGCGGGTGATGAGTTCTTCTGGCGTGATGCCCTCGCTCTGGGCACGGAGCATGATCGGCGTGCCATGGGCATCGTCGGCGCAGACATAGACGCAGTCGTGGCCCCGCAGGCGCTGATAGCGGGCCCAGATGTCCGTTTGGGTGTATTCCACCAAATGCCCGAGGTGAATGGGTCCGTTGGCATAGGGGAGGGCGCTGGTGATCAATATGCGTCGTTTTTTCATAGTGCTGATAAATTACAGGGGATAGGCGTATCAGGCAATGGCGTGTGGACCACTGGCAGGCCGCTTTCATCTATGGTATAAAGAGCGCCTTTTTTCAGGGAGATTAACCGATGTCCAGAGTATGCAAGGTGATGGGCAAGAAGCCCATGGCGGGGAATAATGTTTCCCACGCCCACAACAAGACCCGCCGCCGTTTTCTGCCCAATTTGCAGTACCACCGTTTCTGGGTGGAGAGCGAGAAACGGTGGGTGCGTATGCGGGTGAGCACCAAGGGCATTCGTACCATTGACAAGAAAGGGATTGACGTCGTTCTGGCTGACCTGCGCGCCGCCGGCGAAAAGATCTGAGGATTGAACCATGCGTGACAAGATTAAGCTCGTTTCCACGGCCGGTACCGGTCATTTCTACACCACCACCAAGAACAAGAAAACCAAGCCCGACAAGCTGGAAATGAAGAAATTCGATCCCAAGCTCCGGAAGCATGTGATGTATCGGGAAGACAAGATCAAGTAACACCCTTTTCGGTTTGCCTCCCGGTGTTTTGCCCTGAATCTTCGGGAGGGGCCAGACTATTCCTTTGCTCCGCCATCATTTTTTGCTAAATTACTGGCACTCATGATGGTTGAGTGCCAAGGATGATTTCTTCCGCCATGTTTTATCCCTTATCTGCGCCATGCAGCCGCTGCCCTCGCTCGTTGCACGGGGTGAGCCGCTCTGCGTATTTTGGCGGAGGTTGTAACGGTCATGGATGAGCGCGCCCGTCACCTGCTCAAATCCCTCATCGAGCAGCATATCGCCAAAGGCGTGCCGGTCGGCAGTCGCCAGTTGGTCCGTGATGCCGGCCTCAATATCAGTCCCGCTACCGTGCGTAATGTCATGGCGGACCTGGAGGATGAGGGCTACCTGATCTCCCCCCACACTTCCGCCGGGCGCATCCCCACCCATGTCGGCTATCGTTTTTTTGTCGATGCACTGCTGCGGGTGGTACCGCTGTCGGCAGAGTCCCACCGCTTGCTGGTGCATCGTATCGGTTTTCGCGCTCCGGATACGGAGCAGGTCCTGCACGCCGCCACAGGCATTCTCTCTGAATTGACGCGCATGGCGGGTTTTGTGCGGGTGCCGCGGCGGGCAACCCGGATTTTGCGGCATGTGGACTTTATCGCACTGCATGAGCGCGAGGTGCTGGCCATCTTCGTCACCGACAAAGGAGATGTGGAGAATCGTCTGATCCGCACGGAGCATCCCTTTGGGGCGGCAGAACTGGCGCAGGCAGCCAATTTCTTCAATGCCACCTACGGCGGTCGACCACTGCAGGATGTCATCCACAATTTGCAGCGGGACCTGCAGCAATCCCGTCACGAAATGGACCGCATTCTGCGCAGCGCCATGGCGCTGGGCATGGAAATGCTGGAGGAAGATCAACAACGTATGCTCATCGAGGGCGAGTTCCAGTGGCTGGATATGCCGGAACTGGCGGGAAGTGAACGCTTGCGCGAGCTCCTGGCCGCGGTGCGACAGAAGCGCGATCTGGTGCATTTGCTGGATGAGAGTATGCGCGGTAGTGAAGTGCGTCTTTTTATCGGCGAAGAATCGGGCTATGCGCCGCTCAGTGATTGCAGTGTGGTATCGGCGCCCTACAGTGTCGATGGGGAGGTGGTTGGGGTGCTGGGGGTGATCGGACCGATGCGGATGCCCTACCAGCAAATCATTCCGCTGGTCGACGGCACGGCGCAGTTGCTCGGTCGCGCCCTGTCGCAATCCTGATACTGCCGGGTCTTGAAATACGCCAGCCCCTTCCCCATATCGTCTTGGACTCAAACTTTCAGGGATTGATTGCGCATGAATGAAGAAGAGAAGCAGGAGTTGCCGTCTACTGAAGCAGAATCTACCAGTGCAGATGTGGTGAACTGGGAAGAGAAGGCGGAAGGCTATCGCAACGATTATTTACGCGCCCTGGCGGATACCGAAAATTTGCGTAAGCGCCATGAAAAGCAGGTGGAGGACGCTCGCAATTATGCCGTGGATCGTTTTGCCCGCGAATTACTGCCGGTGATTGACAGTCTGGAGCTGGCACTGGCCAGCCCGGTGGAGGGTGCCGAGGGCATCGCGCAGTTGCGGCAGGGTTTAGAAAATACGTTGACGCTATTTGCGCAGGCCTTGGGAAAAGCGGGCATCGCCCCCATAGAAATGGGCGAAGGGCGTTTTGACCCCCACCTACATCAGGCGATTGCCATGGTGGAAACGGAGGGAGACGCGAACCGGGTTCTGGCGGTCCATCAGAAAGGTTATCTAATGCACGACCGCCTGTTGCGACCATCCATGGTTTCCGTTTCCAAAGCACCTAAAGCGGCAGAATGACACAACGCACACCAGACAGATTTTGCATATTCAGGAGATGATAAAATGGCAAAAGTAATAGGAATCGATTTGGGAACCACCAACTCCTGTGTCGCCGTGATGGAAGGCGATAAGGTCAAGGTGATCGAGAACAGCGAAGGCAAACGCACTACGCCGTCCATCGTCGCCATCACGGAAGAAGGCGAGGTGCTGGTCGGTGACGCGGCCAAGCGTCAGGCCGTCACCAATCCGGAAAATACCATTTACGAGGTCAAGCGTCTGATCGGTCGGAAATTTGACGATGCCGAGGTGCAGAAGGACCTCAAACATGTGCCCTACAAAGTCATCAAGGCCGACAACGGCGATGCCTGGGTGGAAGTGCGCGACAAAAAGTATTCCGCGCAGCAGATTTCTGCCTTCATCCTGCAGAAGATGAAGAAGACGGCCGAAGATTATCTTGGCGAAAAGGTCAGTGAAGCGGTCATCACCGTGCCCGCTTACTTCAACGATGCGCAGCGGCAGGCGACCAAGGATGCGGGTCGTATCGCCGGTCTGGAGGTGAAACGCATTATTAATGAGCCGACCGCTGCGGCGCTGGCTTTTGGCGAGGACAAAAAGCCCGGTGACAGCAAAATTTCGGTGTATGACCTGGGTGGTGGCACCTTCGATATCTCCATTATCGAGATTGCCGAAATGGAGGGCGAGCATCAGTTTGAAGTGCTCTCCACCAACGGTGACACCTTCCTCGGCGGCGGCGACTTTGATAACCGGGTCATTAATTACCTGGCCGACTCCTTCAAGGCGGAATCAGGTATCGATCTGCGCGGTGATCGTCTGGCCATGCAGCGTCTGAAGGAAGCGGCCGAGAAGGCGAAAATCGAACTGTCTTCCGCACAGCAGACCGACGTCAACCTGCCCTTTATCACCGCGGATCAGAGCGGGCCGAAGCATCTGAACATGAAACTGACCCGTGCCAAGCTGGAGTCGTTGGTAGAAGACATTATCGACCGTAGCATGGCGCCGTGCCGGGTGGCTATGAAGGACGCCAATCTGGCAACGAATCAGATCACCGATGTGATTCTGGTGGGTGGTCAGAGCCGGATGCCCAAAGTGCAGGAGAAGGTCAAAGCCTTTTTCGGCCAGGATCCGCGTAAGGATGTGAATCCGGATGAGGCGGTGGCTATCGGTGCAGCCATTCAGGGCGCGGTGTTGTCCGGTGACAAGAAAGACGTGTTGTTGATGGACGTAACACCGTTGTCTCTTGGTATTGAGACCTTGGGCGGCGTGATGACCAAACTGATCGAGAAGAACACGACCATCCCGACCCGCAAGTCGCAGATTTTTTCGACGGCGGAAGACAATCAGTCGGCGGTGACGGTGCATGTGTTGCAGGGCGAACGTGAATTGGCGCGGGATAACAAGTCGTTGGCGCGTTTTGATCTGGCCGATATTCCCAACGCACCACGCGGCATGCCCCAGATCGAGGTGACTTTCGACATCGATGCCAATGGTATTCTCCATGTGTCGGCCAAGGACAACCAGACCGGCAAAGAACAGTCCATTAAAATCACCGCAGGCTCCGGTTTGTCCGAGGAAGAAATCAAGCGGATGATTCAAGAGGCTGAGGCCCATGCGGCGGATGACAAGAAGGCGCGTGCGTTGATTGAAGCACGCAATGAGGCCGACGCCAGTATGCACGGTGCGCGTAAGGCGCTGGAGGAACATGCCGCGGCCCCCGAGCACGACAAAATCAAGGTGACGGAAGCCAGCGCGGCGGTGGAAGAAGCGATCAAGGGGGAGGATGTGGACGTCATTAAGGGCGCGGTAGCCACCCTGATGGCTGCCATGTCGGCTTTGTTGCAGAGTGCCGCCGCCAGTCAGGCGCAGGCGGAACCCGGTGCCGATGCGCAGAGCCACGGCAAGCCGGATGACGTGGTGGATGCCGAGTTCGAAGAAGTCGACAAGAAATAAAATCACCATCGGTCGCGAGGGGGCAGGATCTGTTATCCTGTCCCTTTGCCCGTTTCAGGGTTTCAGGAAAGAAGATGGCCACACGGGATTACTACGAAATATTGGAAGTTAACCGCACCGCAGATGACGGCGAGATCAAGAAATCTTACCGACGCCTGGCGATGCGCTATCACCCGGACCGCAATCCGGATGATGCAAGCGCTGAGGATCGCTTCAAGGAAATCAGCGCGGCCTATGAAGTGCTCTCCGATCCGGAAAAGCGGCAGGCTTACGACCGTTTTGGTCATGCCGGAGTCAATGGTGGCGGCGGTCGATCGGGTGCGGGCTTTGGCGGTTTCAGCGCTGGCGCTGGTTTCGGCGATGTCTTCAGCGATATCTTCGAACAGGCCTTTGGCGGTGGCGGCGCGCGCGGCCAGGATTCGGGACGGGGTGCTGATCTACGTTATGAACTCGAATTGACGCTGGAAGAAGCCGCACTTGGTAAAGAAGTTAGCATTCAGATTCCCAGTTCGGCGATTTGCGAAGTGTGTCATGGTAGCGGTGCCAAACCTGGCAGTGGCGTTGAAGATTGTAAGACCTGTGGGGGGCGTGGGCAGGTACGGATGGTGCAGGGTTTCTTCTCCGTCACGCGTCCCTGTCCGCAGTGTAACGGCAGCGGCAAGATCATCAAAGATCCATGCACGAGTTGTCATGGTCATGGCCGGGTGCGCAAGGATCGGGATTTGCAGGTGAAGGTGCCTGCCGGGGTGGATACGGGAGATCGTATTCGTCTAAGTGGCGAAGGTGAGGCGGGTGAACGGGGGGCAGCGCCGGGAGACCTGTACATTCAGGTGCGGGTCCTACCGCATGCGCTTTTTGTACGGGATGGCGACGATCTGCACTGTGCGGTACCCGTCAAATTTACGACGATGGCCATGGGTGGTGAACTGGAGGTGCCGACGCTGACCGGCCGCGCCAAAGTGCAAATTGCTCCGGGTACGCAGTCGGGTGCGGTGTTCCGCCTGCGTGGTAAAGGCATCAAGGGAGTGCGCAGCAAGCTCAATGGCGATCTGCATTGCCAGATCCAGGTGGAGGTGCCAGTGCACCTCTCCCCCCGGCAAAAAGAATTGCTGGAGGAGTTCGCCCAGGAAGGTGGCGATAGCGCCCAGCATCCCCAGCAGGAAAGCTGGTGGAATAAGGCCAAAGACTTCTTTGACCGGATGGGTCTTTAATGGCGGAAGCGTGGCGCGTTGGCGTTACGGCAGTGGCGGGCCGTATGGGACGGGCTTTGGTGCAGGCCATTGTCGCTCATCATCCTGAGTTGCAATTGGTGGCAGCCATAGGGCGCAGCGGGGCTGCCTATCTGGGGGAGGACGCCGGTCGTTTGGCGGGCATCCAGGCCTTGGGTCTGCCGGTTAGCGCGGATCTTGCAGGCGCCCTGGCGGATCTGGACGCGCTGATTGAGTTTGGTCCGGCAGAGGCCGCTCTGGCGCATGTCGCGGCCTGTGTGGCCGCAGCGAAACCGGTCGTGGTGGGCACCACGGGATTTTCCGTGACCCAGCGCGCGGAGTTGGAAAACGCCAGCCAATATATTCCATTGGTGCTTGCTCCTAATATGAGTGTCGGCGTCAACGTGTTGCTGGCCTTTTTGCCCGCCATCACCGCAGCCCTCGGCGAGGGCTACGATGTGGAGATTGTGGAGGCCCATCATCGTCACAAGATGGATGCACCTTCCGGTACCGCGCTGGCTCTGGGACGGGCGGTGGCGGTGGGGCGTGGCCAGCACCTGGATGATATCCAGTGTCTGGATCGCAATGGCGTCCCCGGCCCCCGGGTGGCCGGCAGTATCGGCTTTGCGACGCTGCGTGGCGCGGACGTGGTTGGTGAACATACGGTGTGGATGGCGGGGGCCGGAGAGCGTCTGGAACTGACCCATCGCGCGGCCAGCCGGCTGAATTTTGCCGAAGGGGCCTTGCGTGCCGCCAGTTGGCTGCGGGGCAGGGCGCCGGGCCTGTATGATATGCAGGATGTTCTTGGTCTGAAGGATTTTGCGGTCCTACAATGAATACCATCTGATATACGAGGAGCATCATCATGCAATACGTCGTAGCGAACCGGGTTCCCGTCAAGGCGGAGTATCGTGCAGAGTTTGAGGAGCGTTTCCGGCGCCGGGCGGGCGAGGTGGATAAACAGCCGGGCTTCGTGCGTATGGAGATCCTGCGTCCGGTAAACGATGACGGTCTGTATGTGGTGCTGACTCATTGGGTCGATCAGGCGGCCTTCGAGGCATGGATGAAAAGTGCCGACTTCAAGACCGCGCACACCAATCCATTGCCCAAGGAGGCTTTTGGCGAGGGCGGTGGTATTGAGCGCCACGAGGTGATCATCAGTTCTGAAGGGTCGCGCTGAGGACGGAGAAAGTCATGACGGGATTGATGCGGGAACAGGTCGAACAGTCGTTGCGCGCGGTGCAGGACCCTTATCTGGGGAAAGATCTGGCGGCCGCGGGTGTCCTCAAGAGCGTTGATGGCACTGTCGTCAAACTGGAATTGCCTTACCCCAGTCTGGGGGTGGCCATCGGTTTGAGCGAGGAGGTGGCCCGACAAATCCAGAATGATCATGGCATCAGCGCGCAGGTCACCGTCGGGCACCGTATTCTTGCGCATCAGGTGCAGCGCGGCGTCAAGCTGATGGAAGGCATCAAAAACATCATTGCCGTTGCCTCCGGCAAGGGTGGGGTCGGTAAATCCACCACCGCCGTCAATCTGGCGCTGGCGCTGGCCAAGGAAGGCGCCAAAGTGGGCATGCTGGACGCCGACATCTACGGACCCAGTCAGCCGCGCATGCTGGGCATTTCCGGCAAACCGACCAGTAAAGATGGCAAAAAGATGGAGCCCATGGAGGGACACGGCATCAAGGCGATGTCCATCGGATTTCTCATCGACGACGAAACGCCCATGGTTTGGCGCGGCCCCATGGTCATGCAGGCGCTGGAGCAGTTGCTCTCGGATACCCGTTGGGGCGAACTGGATTATCTGGTGGTGGACCTGCCGCCGGGTACCGGCGATACCCAGCTCACCCTGGCGCAGAAGGTGCCGGTCTCCGGCGCGGTGATCGTCACGACGCCGCAGGACATTGCCTTGCTGGACGCCCGTAAGGGACTGAAGATGTTTGAGAAAGTGGGCGTGCCTATTCTTGGTATCATCGAGAACATGAGTTTTTATATCTGCCCGAAGTGCGGCAATGAGGATGATATTTTCGGACATGGCGGCGGTGCGGCCATGGCCGAACAGGACGGGGTGGAATTTCTGGGGGCGATACCGCTCGACCGCAGCATTCGCAACGAAGCCGATAACGGCGCGCCGACGGTGGTGGCGCAACCGGATTCCCGTCTCGCCAAGATCTATCTGGAACTGGCGCGGCATGTGGCCGGACGGCTGGCGATTCAGGCGGTCGATCACAGCCACAAGTTCCCCAACATCGTCGTCCAGAATCGCTGATTCGCAACCACTTACAGGAAGTCTCCGCCATGAGCATCAAATCCGATCGCTGGATCCGTCGCATGGCGGAAGAACACGGGATGATCGAGCCCTTTTCACCGCGCCAGGTGCGGCATGTCGAGGGGAACCCCATTATCTCCTACGGCTTATCTTCCTATGGTTACGATATCCGTTGCGCCGGGGAGTTCAAGGTTTTCACCAATGTCCGTAGCGCGATTGTCGATCCGAAGAATTTCAGCGAAGATTCTTTTGTCGATTTTACCGGGGATACCTGCATTATCCCACCGAATTCTTTTGCCCTGGCGCGCACGCTGGAATACTTCCGTATCCCGCGTAATGTGCTGACCATTTGTCTGGGCAAATCCACCTATGCCCGTTGCGGCATCATCGTCAATGTCACGCCTTTTGAGCCGGAGTGGGAAGGCTATGTGACCCTGGAATTCTCCAATACGACGCCCTTACCCGCGAAAATCTATGCGAACGAGGGCGTGGCGCAGGTGCTCTTTTTGGAGTCGGACGAGGTCTGCGAAGTATCTTATGCCGACCGCGGCGGCAAGTATCAGGGCCAGAGTGGCGTAACCCTGCCGAAGGCTTAAATGCGGCTCAGGGTAAAGGCTCTTTGGTGTAGGCGATATTGGCCTGCTCGGAAGAGTAGGCATCCATCGGTTTGTTGGCGCGCAGATCATTCACCCAGTGGGGGTTGAGCAACAGGGATTTGCCCGAGAGGATCATGTCGGCATCCGCCAGTGCTGCCTCGGCGGTGTCGAGATCATGAATGCCGCCGCAGATCAGCAACGGCTTCCGGGTGGCGCTGCGGGTCAACTGTGCCATATTTTTGCCGGTCCCGAAGGCCTCGTCGCCAAAGCGATAGGTGGAGACCGAAATGGCGTCGATGGGGAGTCGATCCAGGAATCGAATCACCTCTGTCCATTCGTCGGCATCGGTGAACAGGGAAACTTCCATATCCGCAACACCCCAGTTGGATATCCGGAAAAAGAGCAATTTCTCGGCAGGTACATGGGGACGCACGGCCTCTACGATTTCACGGGCAAAGCGGAAGCGGTTTTCGACGTTGCCACCATAGTTATCTGCACGTTGATTGCTGTAGGCGGACAGAAACGCATTGATCAGGTAACCGTGTGCGCCGTGAATTTCTATACCATCGAATCCAGCCGCGATGCCCCCTTTAACCGTTTCGACGAAACCCTGGATGACATGCGCAATGTCAAAGGACGACATCACGTCGGGCACGGGGTAAGGCGCACTGGTCAGCGGGTTGTTCTGTTTGGGGATCAATGCGCTGGGTGCGATGGTGCGCTCGGCGGGATTCACCGCATTCCAGGCTATTCTGCCGCAATGAAAAATTTGCAGCACCGATACGCTGCCCGCAGCACGGATTTTGGCGTTGACTTGCGCCCAGGCATCAATTTGCCGCTGCGTGGTTAAGCGCGCCTGGCCGGGATAACCCTGGGCGCTCTCATAATCGCTGACGATGGCTTCTGTGGTGATGAGTGCGACATCGTTTTCGGCGCGCCGGACCAGGAAATCCAATACATCCTGACGGGGAATGCCGTCTTTTTCCGAGGACATGCGGGTCATCGGCGCCAGCCCGATGCGGTTTTTCAGGGTATGGCTACCCATTTTGAGAGGGGCAAAAAGATCTTTGCTGGTTTTGGACATTTGCGTGCTCCTTATGCGTTGTCAGTTTGCCGGTGCGGACTGGCTGGACGATTGCCTGAATAAGATACCATGTGGTCGGTATGTTGCCTAGCGGGCGCCGGGAGACCCCCAGATTTCGGGATGGGTAACCGGCGTGGTCAGGCTTATGGTTCATCCACGGCAACAAGGATATGCCGCAAACGCTCCGGCCGAAACGCCGCCCAGTAAAGTCCCCAGAAAAAAATAACCATCACCAGCGCGATAAAAAGCAGGGTGGCCGCGCCTTCTCCTCCGGCGGGCAAGGGCCAGAGGCTGACTGCCATTACTTTGATCAGGAGCGGCAGGCTGATGCCGGCGATGATCAGGCTGATCCAGCGCCGGGCATGACGCTGGCGGAATAAAAACCAGGGCGTGGCGATGTTGGCCAGTCCATATATCAGCAGAAAGGCCAGCCCGGTAAAGGTGCCAAAGGTGCCGACCACCGATAGTATGGGAATTCTCCACAAAGCGACCACCGCCACGCTCAGGAGCACAATGATGGCGAGCACCCGCAACGCCCGCGCCGGAGTGCCGTAACCTGCGTCCCGGTGATGGAAGAAACGCGGGATGACCCCGTGTCCGGCCATGCTGTAGAGGATCCGCGATATACTGTTGAGGGTAGCGATGGTGGCGGAAAATGCCGCTGTCGCCATGGCGAGATCGGAGAAAATGCCGAGCCACGGATACCCGATGGCTTCGGCGATGGCGTTGAGCGGGGCCGCACTGTCGCCCAGAGGGGTAGGGATGTGGGCAAAGGCCAGTACCTCCACATAGGCCATGGCGACGAAAAATCCGCCGACCATCAGCACGGAAAGCACCATGACGCGCGGGATGGCGGTGCGTGCCGCGCTGGTTTCACCGGCCAGATTACCCGCGGTTTCAAAGCCGCCGTAAGCCAGCAACGAGAGAACCAACGCCTGCGCGAGTGGTGCCGTGTGTAAGCGCCGGAAATTCCACTGGGCCGGATCGCGCCAGCCGAAATGCCAGAGCGTCGCCGCAGCAATCAACAAAATGCAGAGGATGGAGAAGATTTCTACCCAGAGCCCCCAGCGCGCGGAAATTTCGATGCCGCGCAGCGCCAGTCGCCACGCCACCAGCAGATAGAGCACCGCAATCCCCGCAATCCAGCCCATCCCGGAAACCGGTGCAAAAAACCGCAAAGCCTGCTCGACAAAAAGCCCGCCCAGCAGAGGGGCCGCCGCCAAAGCGCCAAAATATCCGGCCATCATGGTGAAGCCCGCGATCATGCCGGAAATCGGATGCAGGGCCTTGCTCAGATAAAAAAACAGCGAGCCGGGGGAAGGGAAGTACCGAGCCAGAACACCCACTTGCACGGCCACCAGGGTCATCAGCACGCCGATGAGGGCATAGGCCAGCCAGGTAAAAGATCCGCCGTGTATGGCTACCAGAGAAATCGTGACGGTCGGCATGGCCGACGGCGTGATGTTGGCTACGGCATGGCCCCAGAGTTCGCTGCTGCTGACGTTAAGGCGAACGTCCCCCTTGCCCGGTCCACTCTTGGTGCTGGTCCAACGAAACCTCATGCCGCCGCCCAGATCGCCGACGGCAACTCCGCCTGAGCCAGCACGGTTTGGGTCGCCTCTTCCTGCGAATCCGGTGGGAAGTCATGCTTTTTCTCGATGGTGCGCCAGACCTTGAGCCGCTCCTGGCTGGCCGCGAACGAACTGCCCCGCTGCTTGTAGGTCTGCGGTTGATTGAAGGCCGACCAGATGGTGGCGCCCTCGTCTGCCGCATTCCTCAGTTCGATCACCGCCAGTGGCAGGCCGTCGATGAAAACCGCGATGTCGGGACGGCGGTTGTTTTGTCCTTCAATGAAGGTGAACTGATTCACAGCCAGCCAGTCGTTGTTTCTGGCCTGCGTCCATCGTTGATAGGTCCGCTGTCCGTAGATCCCCACCCTTGCGGAGGCTTCTCCCCCTCTGGGATTTCGTTCTGATACCCTGACCGAGAGGGAAAGCGGCCAAACTCGAACATACGTGTTTTGTCCGAAAAATGGCTTGTCAGTAAGCTTGCTGTGCGGCTGTGCGGATACGGTAACGCTCCAGGCGGATAACCAGGAGAATACCAATGATCTGCCCGGCAAAAATCGCAATAAATTCCAGCAGGTAGTTTGTTGGAAACCAATGGCCTACGGCGATAGACAGTATCAAAATGGGCATGGCATAAAGTATAAGATTCCCAAGGGTAAGGGCGATACCCATTATCTGCACGGCCCAGGCTGATGGCGTAGCCTGAATATTATGATTTTGGTTGGTTTTCATCACATCACACCTCTTTGTAGATGAAGGGATTGATTCGGTTGTCCGTACTAACCGCGCCTTTTTGTTTAATAAAAGCGAAATATGCCTGCTCTACTACCAACGCGTCTTCCAATGTCGATACATTAAAATAGTGGCGGAATGCCGGCAGAGAGTTTTTTGGTCGACAGGGGATGACGAGCTTGTTTGATCCAACTCAAAAATCTTTGCTGATGAACACAATGCTTCCGCGCTGTTTGCCGAAGCGTGTGGCTAGGGGAAATAATGGTTGTGGGTTGTTGTGTTCCCCGGGCAGGATGAGCGTTCTTTTCAAACTGCCTGGGGGTATTGTAGCTTTAACTCCTTTTCACTCTGCTATCGACATGTCTACCCTTTTTCTTTAAGTCCAGCCAATATGCCGTCTTAAGAAGGTAGGCGAGGATTGTGAATAGCAATAAAATGCCAATAACATACGGACCAAGAGCCATTCTCTTGAAATATGACGGATCCGAGGCATACCGAAGAAATGCGACGACATCAGCAACATTCTTATGGTATTCCGCAGGAGACAACTTCCCAGGATAAATGACCTGGCCTTTGGGTCCTACGGTACCCCCCCATGGGGCCAATATATTAGGCATGGCAACCATTGGGAAAACGTAGTTATTCCAACCCGATGGACGGGCAGGATCCCAATAAAATGACAGTAGATACGTATAAATAAACTTCGATCCCAAATATCTGTCCATGTGACTCAGGTCAGGGGGCGGTTTTCCCAACCATTTGGCTGCCATGTCAGAGGGCATCGGAGAATCTATTGTCCCCTTAAATGCGGCGCCACTCGGCAGCATGATGTCCTTCATCACCTCACTTTTCGACATACCGAGATCTGCAGTGAGGTATTCATAACGCAACGAACTGACAGAGTGGCAAGCCATACAATGGGCTGCAAAGTACCTGGCCCCGGCTATGACGGTGGTTCTATTGAATGTGTAATGAGGCGTCATCCAATGCACCGTTTCACCCGCACCAAAAGCCAGAGTGGGCACCAGCATTGACACAAACAAGAAACATAAATATCTGTACTTGCTCATCCTGTTACCCTCTCCGGTACGGGCCGCGTCGGTTCTATCGTGCTAATGATAGGCAGCAATATATAAAATCCGAGGTATAAAGCTGTTGCCACCCGTTCTATCAAGAAGAATTTAGGTAGCGGCGGCTGTTCACCTACCCACGCCAAAGTAATGAAGGAGATTCCGGCAACAATAAGCATGGTCTTGTATACCGGACGATATCTACTAGACCGCACGGGATTGCGATCAAGCCAAGGCAGCAGGAAAGGCAGCAATACCGAGGTAATCATTATCGTAATTCCATAATACTTGTTGGGTACCGCCCGGAGCATTGCATAATAAGGCGACAGGTACCATGGAGGGGTCACATCTGGCAAGCTGACCATCGGATTCGCGGCAAGGAATGTTGTCCGCTCCATAAAGATGCCATGCATTGTCGGCGCATAGAATATAATCGTGACAAATATGGTCAGGAAAACGCCCACCCCAAATAAATCTTTCACCGTATAATATGGATGAAATGGTATGCCATCCAATGGTTTCCCATCTGCCCCCTTGTGTTTCTTTATTTCGATGCCGTCAGGATTGTTTGAGCCCACTTTATGCAAGGCTACAATATGCATCACGATGGCTGCGAGAATGATAAGAAAGAATAGAACAACATGCAGTGCCAGAAAACGCTGCAATGTTGCAGTGCCAACGCCTGGACCACCGCGTGCCAGCGTGGTGAGGGAGGGGCCGACTATCGGCACCGCATGTATGATCGAGGTGATCACCTCTCCGGCCCAGTAAGACAGGTTTCCGAATGGCAGCACATACCCGACAAACGCCTCGGCCATCATTAACAAATAAATAACATACCCGATAATCCACACCAATTCTCGTGGGGTGCGATGCGATCCGTACAAAAGTCCACGAAACATGTGGGCATAAAGCAATATAAATATAAGAGATACACCATCCACATGCATATAGCGTATCAGCCAACCCCAGTTGGTGTCATACATAATACCTTGCACGGAAGCGAAGGCACCCTGGGATGTGGGATCGTAATGGGCCATCAAAAAGAAGCCGCTGATTAGCTGCATTACGATCATCAGCAGGAGCAGGGATCCTGCATAATAAAGAATGTTAAAGTTCTTTGGTGCGAAATACTCCGTTAGATGTTCTTTTACAGTCTCGTCTAAAGGAAGTCTTTGATTAACCCATACTGAGAATCTACTCATAGGAACTACCCCTCAATTATCAGCCAGTCAACACAAGTGAGCTTTTGGATACATATGGGTAATCGTGGTGCTCATCTTTTCAGTGGAGATTTCATACTCCGGCACAGCCATATTATGCGGGGCAGGGGAACCTTGTATTACCCGGCAAGACAGATCGTACATGGAACCGTGGCATGGGCAGTGAAACCCTCCGAGCCACCACGGCGCAACGCTACCTTTCTTTGGCCTATAATGGGGGATGCAGCATAAATGATTACAAATGCGTATCCCGACATACCATTCAGGAATCCTGGAGCGATACATATTGGTACAGTAGGGGGGTTGCTGCGGCACTTTGCATAGCGGATCTTTTAAAATCCCTTTATCCATCGTCTCTTTTAATGAAGCCAACATCTCCGGAGTCCGATTTATTATTATCACCGGTTTTTTCTGCCACGGAACCGTAACCTGCATACCAGGTTCAATGGGGCTTAGATCTACCGTGGTTGACGACGCCGCCAATGCCGCCGCTGTTGGTTCCATTGATTCAATTAGCGGCACAACAGCCATCCCACCTACCACCACTCCGACAGCGGATGTCGCCGCCGTCAAAAATCTCCGACGGGTAATATTCTTATGATCATGTTCCGCATCTGTAACCGTTGTCATTTCTATAACCTCGCTCATGCCCCAAGATCCACATCGTAATTACTAGAGTATGCCTATTCTGTTGCGGCTGGCATTGTCCGCATCCATATAGATCGCCTTATTGTACCAGAGCAACCTTCCTACTATCATCGTGCTCCGCGTCTAACCATTCTCTAGCATCCATTATTTGACCGCGTACTCCCTTGCTATCAGGTCCCATCAAATAATTATAGACTGGCATTATGGCCTTTGGTGGTGGGACTGACATTATTGATGCTCCGGGGTGTGTCCTCACTCGCATCCCTGTGCGGCAGGGCCCAGGATTTATCACATTCACTCGAACATTGGTCTTCTGCAATTCGATGGCGAGCGTAAGGGCGAGATGTTCCGTTGCCGCTTTACTAACGGCGTAAGCACCCCAATAGCCTTTGGCTTCGCGAGCACAGTCGTCCGTTATAAACACTATTGAGCCATCATCTGACTCCAGCAGCATCGGCAAGCAAGCTTGCGTCAACAAGAATGGGGCAGTTGTATTTACTCTCATAGTGCTCTCCCATAACTCCTCATCATAATATTGGATTGGAGTTAGTATATCGAGCTCCGCTGCATTATGCAGAATGCCATCTAGTCTGCCTAAATTCTCTTTTAGGCGTTGCGCAAAATCTATGTAATCACTCGCTTTCGCAGTGAGCAAATTCATAGGGTGTATAACTGCCTGCTTATATCCTGAATCGATAATCTCGTCATATACCGCTTCCAGTTTTCGTTGCGTTCGGCCTAATAAAACGACCTCGGCACCCAAGCGGGCAAATTCCATCGCGGCACAGCGCCCAATTCCTTCACCGGCACCTGTGACAACAATTACTCGACCGCTTAGTAAGTTGTCGGCGGGCACGTAATTATTCATTGCTGTCCCCTGGCAAGCTGCGCACATAACTAGCTAACTCGGTAATCTGTGCTTCGGACAACCGTGATGCGACATAACGCATTATAGCGTGCGGGTCATTGGTCCTGAGACCTTTTTTGAAATAGTTCAGTTGTAACACTACATAGGCTTGTCTTTGCCCCGCCAAGCGAGGAAAGAGCGGTGGATCACCCAGGCCGGTTGGACCATGGCATGCCATGCACGCTGGCACATGCGTAGTGGAAATACCGCCCTCAAATATTTTCTTACCCGCTGCCGCCAATTTTGGGTTGATCATCTTACCTTTTGCCGGAACCTGCTTGGAATAGTAGTCGGCCACGTGCTGCACCTGTGCCGGAGTTAATGAAGCAGCCATGCCCCACATGATTGCCTTTGCCATAGGGTCCGCGCGCGTGTGACTCCGAAAGTTATCCAGCTGTTTGACTAGATAGGGAGCCCATTGCCCCGCCAAGTCTGGAAACATCGCTCCTTGTGGAGATATTCCAGTCATTCCATGACATGCCATACAAGTGCTGCTCACTGATTGCGGAATATTCCCAGTTTGGGTATCCGCCGTTGTTTGTGCGCTTGCTGCAGAATGTGCCGCGGCTGTAACGACTGTTGTAGAAGAAGCGGTAGCTGCTGCTAGCTTATTGTCATGCACTGTTGCCGCCGCACACTCGGTCATGGCAAAAAATATCGTGCCCGTACTGAAAAGCACGATAGGTACGACTGCCCTTATTGCGCCAAGTCCTTTCATGTAGCTAAGTCGGACCATCTGTCTCCACCCCCGCGTTAGCATGTACTTATCATCTTATACCCATTCACTTCTCATCGTGTTCATCTTAATAAGACTATAGAAATTGATTATGGTCAACCCCCAATGTTCGTTATGGTCGCGATTGCTAGAAATAAAGCGCAAATTGTGTTCTTCAAAGGTGAGGAAGGTTGGCACAGTAGCGTAGCGGCGTGATGCCGCCACTTCCGTCTAATCCTGGGGTTTGTTCTGCCAATATATTAGTTAATAATAGAAAATTAATGCATAAATAATGCTTCTGACGAGGCTGCTTTCTGACAGAAAAAGCCTAATTTTTCAAAAAAATCCGGAAATAACAATATCAACAGGTGTAGTTATATTGTGATGTGCGAGGACGCTTTTTGGGGATTGCGGAGCGTAGGTTGGTAGGATCCAATTGCGCTTGAGGCGGCATCCTTGACATAAACAATGCGTTTTTATGGCGTGGTCGTTCCGATTGCAGAATGTTCGGTCATTCGGGGGGGCAGGTACGGGTACGCCCCCTGCGCTTGTCGCCGCTGGCCTTCATGGCGAGACACTCATCCCGTTATTCTTCTGGCCAGTCTTTCCCATACAGTCTTTCTCCATGCTCCTGGTGCTTCAGGTGGTTTTCATAGGATGAGATCATTTTGAGTTCCAGCCCGATAAATGGACGCGGTTCAGCCAGCACTTTCGTTCGATAATCGGAAAGCTCTGGATGCCGTTCCAGAAATGCGGCCATTTCTCCGAGTTTGTTTGGTGGAATGGGCTTGTATTGATCATGGCCGTCCTTGGAGAAGACCACCCAAGGGGCTTCCAGCGTCATCCATATGATAAGGGATACCGCTATGGACAAAACGTGCGGATGGAACGATCCCCATATCAAGTAAATGCTTGCCGCCGATATGGCGGCTGCAAAAATAGAATAGATTAGAAGTGCCAATATGATCATGTTCTTTTTTCTTTCTATTTCCGCTTTGGTCAGCGGCCTTTCATAGAAATTCATGGCATCCCTCCGGTCTTGCGAGTTGATTACTTCAGTGCAGATGTATAATTAGTAGATGTACTGGCATGAAAGAGTCGAGTTTCTGCCTATTATAGGGGGCTTTCTCTAATTTAGAATATCGCATATCAGTTATTTTAACGCACCATAAATACAAGGTTTTTTTGTCAGACAATAAGCGTTCTCATGCTTTCTGGACCTTCTATAACTAGAAGTGGGTGAGTCCAATCCAGCCCGTACCCATATGGACGTGGCATGGTGTAGCATCGGGCAAGCGCGGGAGGCCATGTGGCTATTCTTTGCTGAATTAGGCAAGTACATCGTTTTCAGTCCCGCTTATAGCCGTTTCTTCGTTCGAATCCAGGGACCAGTTGGGCAGCATGCGCTGGCAAGCGCGCGCAAAGGCGCCCACGCGGCGACCGGTATAAAACCAGTGGCAGCAGCGTCGTATTTCTTCCACATTGCTCATGTTAAGGCCAACGCGACGTGATCATGGTCCAGATGGATGCAGGTTACCAAAATGTACTGAAGCGATAGATCCAGGCCTGCTATCGTTTCCAGCATGCTATCAACGGTGGCGAGCATGGGATCGACCACAGCCGCTATGCGTGTTGCCGGGTCAGCGAAGAGGTAGCTCAGCCTTTTGGTTTTTGGGTCAAAAAATTGTCGGAAGATCATGATCCCCTGCCGTGTATTCATTCTTGAGAGTGGTGGCGTCGTCACCATCTCCGAAGGGTTGAAAGAACGCCCTACGTTGAGTTAACAGAAAATTTGATGGAAGTATAAGCTTTATCTTGAGGATAGGGAACTTGCTGGAAGCTGGGGCCGCTTGTCTTGGTATCCCGATCATCAGACCCTGTCTGGCAGAGGTGGGGTGAAGTCGCCCGTACCAGCCTCAGCCAGAGCCATATCGACAGTAAGTCGATCGAGATGTGGCGCGAAAATCTCGATAAAGGCATATACGTACAGGCGTAAATAACTTCCCTGGCGCAGGGCAAGGTAGGTGGTGCTCGGTTCGAAAAGGTGACTGGCATCGACAACGGCCAAAGTCGAATCGCGCGTCGGATCGTAGGCCATCTGCGCCACGATACCGATGCCAAGTCCGAGTTCCACATATGCCTTGATCACGTCCGAGTCGATGGCGGATAGCACCACATTGGGTTTGAGGCCTTGTGCAGCGAAGGCCTTGTCGATCGCGGAACGTCCGGCGAAGGCGGTATCGTAGGTGACAATGGGATACGCAGCGATCGATTTTAAGGTTAGGGGCCGTTTTTCCAAAATAGGGTGGCCGCGGGGCGCAACGACAGCGCGATTCCATTGATAGCAGGAAAGGGCGACCAAGCCGATGTGCGAGTTAAGGGCTTCGGTAGCGATGGCGATATCGACGTTCCCCGTTGCCAACATTTCCGCGATCTGTGTGGGGCTGCCTTGGCGCAGCCGCAAATGAACCCCTGGATAGCGTTCGGCAAAAATCTTGACCGCCTTGGGCATGGCGTAACGCGCCTGGGTATGGGTCGTGGCAACCACCAGCCTGCCATAATCCCCGTGTGAGAACTCCTGGCCCACCTTCCGGATGTTTTCCATATCGCGCACCATGCGCTGGGCGTAGTCCACGATTCGCTCGCCCGCAGGCGTCATTCCGATCATCCGCTTGCCTTTGCGCACAAAGAGTTCGACGCCGAGTTCATCCTCCAGAAGCTGAATCTGCTTGCTGACTCCCGGTTGCGAGGTATACAACGCTTCCGCGGCAGCCGAGACGTTGAATTTCTGGCGCACCACCGCACAAACGTATCGTAGCTGCTGTAAGTTCATTGACCCTCATCATCTTAACTGATGCACATATAGATACAATGTATTATTATTTTAAATTACATATATTACTAGCTCATTTTGACCTGCAAGCCTTTACTTATTACCTTGAACTGACCGAAGACCGCCCGATGCCAGACTCTGGTCTAAACTGAAGGTTGGGTGGATGTCGTGTATATTGGTGGTATCAAGTCGGGAGGATCAGCATGGCAACGGATTTGCGAGCACTCAGGAAGCAGGTTGGGCAAAGTATCTGGTTGGATAATCTGTCGCGCACCCTTATCCATGACGACATTCTGCGGCGTTATATCGACGAGGACGGGGTCAGCGGGGTGACCTCCAACCCCAGTATTTTCCAGAAGGCGATTCACTCCAGCCCCTACTATCAGGAAGATCTGCGTCAGCCTGCGGATTCCGCAGAACGGTTGTATGAGCGCCTGGTGGTGGATGATCTGCGTAAGGCCTGCGATTTGTTGCATCCGGTGTATGTGGAAACGGATGGTGATGACGGCTGGGTGAGTTGGGAGGAGTCGCCGCGGCTGGGGCAGGATGAGGCCGCCACGGTGACTGAGGCGCAACGACTGCGTGGATTGGTGCGGCGGGACAACCTGCTGATCAAAGTGCCGGCGACGCCCGCAGGTATTCGTGCCTTCGCAACGCTCATCGGCCGCGGTGTGTCGGTCAACGTGACCCTGATGTTTGGGCTGAAACATGTCCGTGACGTATTCGCGGCCTATCAGAAAGGAATGACGCGGTGGGTGGCCAGTGGCGGTGATCCGCGCAAGGTGAAGGCGGTCGCCAGTCTCTTCCTGTCGCGAGTGGATACGCTGGTCGATCAAAAGCTGGAGGCCATTGGCACGTCGGAGGCTTTGGCGTTGCGTGGTAAGGCGGCGGTGGCGATGGCGAAATCGGCATACACCATTTACCAGGATGTTTTTCACGGTAAGGACTTTGCGGCGCTGCGCAGCGCGGGTGGCAGACCCCAGTATCTACTCTGGGCGAGTACCACTACCAAAAACGCCGCTTATCCCGATTTGCTCTATGTCGAGCCGTTGATGGGGCCGCAGACGATCAATACCTTGCCCGACGACACCCTGCTCAAGCTCCGCGATCATGGCAGCCTGGTGGCACGGATCGAAGACGATATGGCGGAGGCACGGCGGACCATGGCGCAACTGGCCAGCCTGGGTATAGATATGGACGGTGCTGTGGCGGAGCAGTTGCAAGTGGAAGGCCTAGCCGCTTTCGCCAAGAGTTTTGAGGAGATGCTGGCGGAGGTGGCGCGCGCGATGCGGTGAGCGGCGTGCCCCGCTGGTCCGGTGTGCGCCTCAGAAGCCGACGGTGTTGAAACCGCCGTCCACGTAGGTGATTTCGCCGGTGATGCCAGAGGCGAGGTCGGAGCAGAGGAAGGCGGCGGTGTTGCCGACTTCGTCCTGGGTCACGTTGCGGCGCAGGGGCGCATGTTCCGCATAGTGATCCAGAATCTTGCGGAATTCGCTGATACCGCTGGCCGCGAGGGTGCGGATAGGCCCGGCGGAAATGGCATTGACGCGGATGCCGTCCGGTCCCAGCGCGTAGGCGAGATAACGGATGCTGGCTTCAAGACTGGCCTTGGCGAGTCCCATCACATTGTAGTTGGCCATGGCGCGCTCGGCGCCGAGGTAGCTGAGGGCCAGCAAGGCGCCCTGCCGGCCCTGCATGAGCGGGTGCATGGCCTTGGCCATGGCGGTGAAGCTGTAAGAGGATACCTCGTGGGCAATGCGGAAGCCCTCGCGGGTGGTGGCGTCCAGATAACTGCCGCTGAGTTCGTCTTTGGGCGCAAAAGCGGCGCCATGAATGCCGATATCGACGCCACCCCAGAGCGACTGGATCTTACGCATGGTGCCAGCCAATTGTTCTTCGTTCATCAGGTCCAGTTCCAGGGGTTCCGGCGCACCGATCTGGTTCGCCAGCTCTTCCACCCGGCTTTTGGTGCGCTCGCCCTGATAGGTGAGGAGCACTTCCGCGCCCTGGCGATGCATGGCCTGAGCGATGCCCCAGCAGATGGAGCGCTCATTGGCCACGCCGACAACCAGTGCTTTTTTCCCTCCCATAAAACCCATTGCAAAAACCCCTTACGCCAGAATCAGCGTGTATAAATAGTGAGACGTGAGCCCGGTTGAATATCGCTGGCCGAGGCCAGGCGATTCCACTGCATCAGTGAGTGGGGCTGGACATGGAATTGTTGGGCAATCTGCCAGAGCGTGTCGCCCTGACGCACTACATAAGTCGTCGTTCGTCCCCGAGTGGCGGCGCGTTCCTGCCGGTGATTGATAGCGGCAACCACTGTGTGTGCCGGGATATTCAGCACCTGTCCGGGATGGAGGACGGTCCGCTCGGTGAGGTGATTGGCGTGGGCCAGTACGGAGACGCCGACCCCGGCGCGCTGGGCGATTTGCCAGAGACTCTCACCGGGCCGGACGGTAAGGCGCTGGTGACTCCGCGCGGCCGTATAGACCGGTGCTGGGGCACTGCCACCACCCCGGATATGGAGGATTTCGCCGACCTGCAGGTCGCGCGCGGAACGGATATGGTTCCAGCGCATGAGGTCGTGGACGCTGACGCCGGCCCGCTGCGCGAGTTGCGAGAGCGTGTTGCCCGGACGCACCCTGAGCGGCTGGCTGTTTTGCGCATAGATCGCATGACGCAACCCGCTGGCGCCATAGACAACCAGGCGTTGTCCGACTCGCAGGTCGCGCGCGGAACGGATGTGATTCCAGCGTTTTAGGTTGGTAATGCTGACCCCGGCCCGTTGCGCCAGATGCCAGAGCGTCTCACCGCGGCGGAGGGTGATGTGACTGAGTCGTGGTGCTGCCGCAGGTGCGGCTATGGAGTGTGTGGCTACTTCCTGGGGCATGGTCAATAGCGCTGTTTTCAGTGCCCCAGCCTTGCCTTTGGGAACCACGAGCTGGTAATCTGCCGGTGCGACGCCATAGCTCAGTCCGGCATTGAGGCGCCGCAATTCGCTGACCGGCATGTTCATCAGATTCGCTGCTACGTTGAGTGCCACGGATTTTGGAGTGGTGACTACCGCAATATGCGCCGCATTGGGAATGACGGGCAGGGAAACATGGTAAGCGCTGGCGTTTTTGATGACCTGCGCCAGGGCGAGCAACTCGGCAACGTAGTTTTCTGTTTGCTCTGGGAGATCGAGGTCCCAGAAATCCGTGGGCTTGCCAGCCGCGACATTTTGCTGGATGGCGGCGGAGACGGTGCCCTGTCCGGCATTATAGGACGCGATGGCGAGGAGCCAGTTGCCGCCGAAATAGTTATAGAGATAAGACAGATAGTCGAGGGCCGCGTTGGTGGAGGCGGTGAGGCTCAGGCGGGGATCGCCGTAGCGGGTATTTTGCAGGCCGAAATTGCGTGCGGTACCGGGTATGAATTGCCAGAGACCCGCTGCCGCCGCCGGAGAATAGGCCTTGGGGTTGTAACCGCTCTCGATAGCCGGCAACAGCGCCAATTCCATGGGGAGGCCGCGCTGCGCAATTGCTGACACCACATAATAGAGAAAAGGACGGGAGTTATCGAAGATTTGTTCCAGCTTACCCTGGTGTTGCAGGAACCAGGTACGCCATTTGTCCACTTCTACCCGTGAGACGTCGCTGATCCGCAGACCGTCATCAATATGTGTCCAGACATTGCCGATCTCCGTCTGGTGACCAAAGGCGCCTGATGCTTCGAACTGTTGCAGGGTGGCTGACAGGCTGGAAGCATTGCCGCTTTGCCCGTTACCATCGCCTTGCAAATCCGCAGTTTGCCCGGTGCTGTTCAAGGCTTCTGCCACACCACTCTGAAGATCACTTTGTTGCAGGCCTATGGTCTGACTCTCCGCCCAGACCATAGGAATGCCCCCCAGCGCCATCAGCGTGGCGACAGCGATGATTCGCTTTTTCATGCTACTCCTTCCTGGGCAGGCTCGGTCCACAATGGGCGTCCCGCAGATATAATCCTTCGTGAAATGATATTATAATAAACAGTGAGTTGGTATCAGGCTGGTCACCCGTTACTGGATGATAAGCAAAAGGAATGCCTTGAGTCAAACGATGTTTTCCGGTCTGTGCAGGGCATGACTCGCGGCGAAAGCCGGTGCTGCGCAGGATACCGGCGGGTCAAAGAGGCTGTTATTATCCTGTTTTCGTCAGTCTCAGGTTGCACACCATGTCCGTTCGTACCCGTTTCGCCCCCAGTCCCACCGGTTATCTGCATATTGGCGGTGTGCGCACCGCGCTTTACTCCTGGCTGCACGCGCGTCAGCAGGGGGGGCACTTCGTTCTGCGTATCGAGGATACGGACGTGGAACGCTCGACGCCGGAAGCGACGGCCGCCATTCTGGAGGGGATGGCTTGGCTGGGGCTGGACTGGGACGAGGGTCCGTTCTATCAGATGCGGCGCATGGACCGTTACCGGGAAGTGCTGGCGCAGATGCTGGCGGCGGGAACGGCCTATCATTGCTATTGCAGTCGTGAGGAAGTGGATGCCATGCGCGAGGAGCAGCGTGCGCGCGGCGAGAAGCCGCGCTACGACGGACGTTGCCGGCAGCGCACGGCAGCGCGTGATGGGATCACACCGGTGATCCGCTTCCGGAGCCCGGATGGCGGTGAAACAGTGGTGGAAGACCTGATCCACGGTACGGTGCGCTTTCAGAACAGTGAAATGGATGATCTGATCATCGCGCGCTCTGACGGGACGCCGACCTACAACTTCTGCGTGGTGGTGGATGACTGGGATATGGGAATCACTCACGTGATTCGCGGCGATGATCATCTCAATAATACGCCGCGGCAGATGCAGATTTTGCAGGCGCTCGGCGCCCAGGTGCCCGCTTATGCCCATGTGCCGATGATTCTCGGGCCGGACAAGCAAAAGCTGTCCAAGCGCCACGGGGCGGTGAGCGTGCTGGAATACCGCGAGCAAGGCTTTTTGCCCGACGCGCTGCTCAATTTTCTGGTGCGGCTGGGCTGGTCCCATGGCGATCAGGAAATCTTTACCCGCGAGGAAATGGTGGAACTTTTCCGCATTGATGCGGTGAACAAGGCGGCATCGGCCTTCAACCCGGAGAAGCTGCTGTGGATCAATGCCCAGCATATGCAGCGGCTGACGCCGGAGGGGCTGGCGCAGCATCTGCTGCTTTACCTCAACGCCATCGGCGTAACCGAGTCTTTGCTGGCGGCCGGGCCGACCCTCCCGGCGGTGGTGGCGTTGTTGCAGGAGCGGTCCAAGACCTTGGTGGAGATGGCGGCGGCGGCGGAGATGTTTTATGTGGCGCCGGTGGCCGGTGAACCCAAGGATGTGGAGAAGCATCTGCACGGACAGGGCGCATTGCTGGCAACCCTGGCGCAGGCGCTGGACGCATTGCTGAACTGGGAGGCGGCGGCGATTCACAGCGTGATCCAGGAGCTGGCGGTAACCCATGCCGACGGCAAGATGGGCAAAATCGCCCAACCCCTGCGGGTGGCGGTGGCGGGCAAGGCGGTATCTCCGCCTATCGATGCGACTCTGGCCTTACTGGGCAGGGAGGAGACGTTGGCGCGTTTGCGGCGGGCGGTCGCCTGGATCTAGTCCTCTTTCGCCGTTTAGGGTCTGCTGATACTTGGCGCGGGGCGGTGCTTTTGCGATGATGGAGGCGTCCGTTGTTCCCGACGATTTTCCGCAGATCAGGAGAGTAGTTCATGGCCATGAATGTCACCCAGAAGATTATTGCCGCCCATTTGGTCAGTGGCACGCTGGAAGCGGGGAGCCCTATCGCTATCCGTATCGACCAGACCCTGACCCAGGACGCCACGGGGACCATGGCCTATCTGCAATTCGAGGCCCTCGGCTTGCCGCGTGTGCGCACGGAACTCTCGGTGTCCTATGTGGACCACAACATGCTCCAGTCGGGCTTCGAGAACGCCGACGATCATCGTTTTCTGCAAAGCTTTGCTGCGAAATATGGCGTACATTTCTCCCGTCCCGGCAACGGCATCTGCCATCAGGTGCACCTGGAGCGATTTTCCAGGCCGGGCGGCACCCTGCTGGGCTCCGATTCGCACACGCCGACGTCCGGCGGAGCAGGCATGCTGGCTATTGGTGCGGGCGGTCTCGACATCGCCCTGGCCATGGGCGGCTTGTCTTTCAACCTCAATATGCCGCAGGTGGTCGGGGTCAAGCTGACCGGCCGCCTGCAGCCTTTTGTCAGCGCCAAGGACATTATTCTCGAAGTGCTGCGCCACAAGACGGTGAAGGGCGGTGTCGGCAAAGTCTTTGAGTATTTCGGGTCGGGCGTCGCCCACCTCAGTGTGCCGGAGCGGGCGACCATCACCAACATGGGCGCCGAATTGGGCGCCACCACCAGTGTGTTCCCCAGTGATGCCGTGACCCGCCGTTACCTGGCGGCTCAGGGGCGCGATGCCTCCTGGTCGGAGTGGGTGGCGGATGCCGATGCCGGCTATGACGAGGTGCTGGAAATCGATCTCGACCAGTTGGAGCCCCTCATCGCTTGTCCGCACAGCCCCGACAACGTCCGGACAGTGCGCGAGGTGGCGGGCATGCCCGTGGCGCAGGTGGCCATCGGATCGTGCACCAACTCGTCCTATACGGATTTGATGACCGTGGCGAGCATGCTTAAGGGCAAGGTCGTCGCTGACGGCGTCAGCCTGGGGGTATCGCCCGGCTCCCGTCAGGTGATGGAAATGGTGACCAGGGATGGCGGCCTGCTGGACTTCATCGGGGCCGGTTCGCGCATTCTGGAATCGGCCTGCGGACCCTGCATCGGCATGGGCTTCGCACCGCCCACGGAAGGCGTCTCGGTGCGTTCCTTCAACCGCAATTTCTACGGACGTTCGGGCACCAAAAATGCGGCGGTGTATTTGGCGAGTCCGGAAACCTGCGCCGCCTGCGCCCTGACCGGGGTGATCACCGATCCCCGCGATCTGGGGCTCGCGCCCATTCACGTGCCGGTACCGGAGCGCTTTCTGGTCGATGACCGGATGGTGCTCGCCCCCGCCGCCGAAGGCAGCCCGGTGGACATCATCCGTGGCCCCAACATTGCCAAACTTCCCACCGGCCAGGCCGCTCCGGCAAACTTGCAGGGCGAGGTGTTGATCCGCCTGGGAGATGACATCACCACCGACCACATCATGCCGGCCGGAGCCAAGGTGCTGCCGTTGCGCTCCAATCTGCCGGCCATTTCGGAGTTCGTTTTCCATATGGTGGATGAGACCTTCCCGACCCGCGCCAAGGCGGCCGGGGGTGGCTTTATCGTGGCGGGACATAACTACGGACAGGGTTCCAGTCGTGAACATGCGGCGCTGGCGCCCCGCTATCTCGGGGTGCGCGGGGTACTGGTACAGTCTTTTGCGCGCATTCACCTCGCCAATCTCATCAACTTCGGCATTTTGCCCCTGACTTTCGTGGACGCGGCGGATTATGCCAGGGTGCAGGCGGGGGATCAGCTCAGTCTGGATCTGAAGGGGCTGGCGCTGGGCCAGGCGCTGACGCTGCGCGATGCAACCCAGGGACTGGATATCCCGGTCATGCCGCAGTTGGCGAGTGCCCGTGATCTGGAGTTGATCCTCAAGGGCGGCGCCTTGTCCTGGGCCAGCGAACAATTGGAGAAAGTATCGTGACCATGGCGCATATTCAGGTTCCGCCTCAGGGGAAGCCCATCACTCAGGTGGACGGGGTACTGCGGGTGCCCGATCAACCCGTTATTCCCTTCATCGAGGGAGACGGGATCGGCTGTGATGTCACGCCGGCCATGCGCGCGGTGGTGGATGCAGCGGTGCGGGCCGCTTATGGTAATCAGCGGTGTATTGCCTGGATGGAGCTGTTCGCCGGGCAGAAGGCCGTGGCGCTCTACGGTGAAGGGCAATATCTACCTGAGGAAACCATGGCCGCCATCCGGGACTATAAAGTCGCTATCAAAGGGCCCCTGGAGACGCCGGTGGGCGGTGGTATCCGCAGTCTCAATGTGGCGCTGCGCCAGGATCTGGACCTCTACGTCTGCTTGCGGCCGGTGCGTTATTTTGCGGGTACGCCCAGCCCCGTGTGCCACCCGGAGAAGGTGGATATGGTCATCTTTCGGGAAAACTCCGAGGATATTTACGCCGGTATCGAGTGGCCGGCGGGCAGCCCGGAAGTGGAAAGGCTCCTGCGCTTTTTGCAGGAAGAGATGGGGGTCAGCAAAATTCGCTTCCCGGTCAGTTCCGCCATCGGCATCAAGCCGGTGTCGGTGGAGGGCTCGGAGCGTCTGGTGCGGCGCGCCATCCAGTATGCGCTGGAGCATGGCAAGCCTTCGGTGAGCCTGGTGCATAAGGGCAATATCATGAAATTCACCGAAGGTGGCTTCCGCGACTGGGGCTATGCTTTGGCCGAGCGGGAGTTCGCCGGACGGGTCTTCACCTGGCGGCAGAAGGCGGCGATTAGTCGGGCAGAGGGCAAGGCTGCGGCGCAGGCGGTCGAGCAGCAGGCCATCGCCGATGGCAAGCTGATTATCAAGGACGTCATTGCCGACAACTTCCTGCAGCAGATTTTGTTGCGGCCGGAAGATTATTCAGTGGTGGCCACGCTCAACCTCAACGGCGACTATATTTCCGATGCGCTGGCGGCGGAAGTGGGCGGCATCGGCATGGCGCCGGGGGCGAACCTCTCCGATACCCATGCGATTTTTGAGGCTACCCACGGCACGGCGCCGGACATCGCCGGGCAGGGTAAGGCCAACCCCAGTTCGCTGATTTTGTCGGCGGTGATGATGCTGGAGCATCTGGGTTGGGGTGAGGCGGCGACGCGCATCGTGGTGGCCATGAACGCGGCCATCGCCAGCGGCGAGGTGACCGGTGACCTGGCGGCCTTGCGCGGTGACGTTCCCGCCTTGAGTACGGCGGAGTTCAGTGCGGCGCTGGTGCGCCGTTTGTGAGGAAATTTCATGAATTTGCATGAGTATCAGGCCAAGCGTCTGCTCGCCGAAGAAGGAGTGCCGGTGCCCCGCGCCATTCCCGCCTTCTCGGTGCGGGAGGCCGTGAATCAGGCCCGTGAACTGGGTGGCTCGGCTTGGGTTGTCAAAGCCCAGGTCCATGCCGGTGGACGCGGCAAGGCCGGTGGCGTGCGGATGGTGGAAAGCATTGCCCAAGTGGAAAAGGCGGCGCAGGAGTTGCTGGGTAAACCGCTGGTCACGGCGCAGACCGGTCCCCAGGGCCAGCATGTGGCGGCCTTGCTCATTGAGGAACCCAGCCAGATTGCCCGTGAGCTCTATCTGGCCCTGATGGTGGATCGGGGGCAGGCGCGGATCACCTTTCTGGCGACCCAGGAGGGTGGCATGGATATTGAGGATCTGGCGGCCTCCCGGCCGGAGGCCCTGCATCGGGTCGTGGTCGAGCCCAGCACCGGCTTCCTGCCTTTTCAAGCGCGCCAGCTCGGTTTCCAGTTCGGACTGGACGCCAGCCAGGTGCAGCAACTCACCCGCATCATGCAGGGCATGTATCGCCTGGCGCAACGGCTCGATGCCCTGATGGTGGAGATCAATCCCCTTGCCATCACGACTGAAGGCAAACTGCTGGCCCTGGATGCCAAGGTGGTGATGGATGACAACGCCCTGTATCGCCACCCTGAGTCAGATGAGCTCTTTGATTCTACCCAGCAGGATGGGCGAGAGATTACCGCGCGGCAGTTTGGACTGAACTATATCTCCCTGGAGGGCAACATCGGCTGCATGGTCAACGGGGCCGGTCTGGCCATGGCGACCATGGATCTGATCAAACTGCACGGCGGCGAGCCCGCCAATTTTCTGGATGTGGGCGGTGGCGCGGCCGCGGACAAGGTCACCCAGGCCTTCAAGCTCATTCTCTCGGACATCCGGGTGAAGGCGATACTGGTCAATATCTTCGGGGGCATCACCCGCTGTGATCTGCTCGCGGAAGGCATCATCCAGGCCGCGGCAGAGGTGGGTATTCATCTGCCGGTGGTGGTGCGTCTGGAGGGCACTAAAAAGGAGGAGGGCATGGCCCTGCTGCGTGACAGTGGTCTCTCCCTGATCACCGCCGACGGTCTTACGGATGCGGCGATGAAAGCTGTCGCCGCGGCACAGGGTTGACGTGTCTATCAATATCCTCTGGTTACAACGCCTGTGGCCGGTGCTGCGCAGCTCCGGCCCGCTGATTTCCCGTCTCGCCGATGTCTATGTAAAACGTGGTGCCGATCAAAAAAGTGCTGAGGTGATGGCGGAGATGGCGGTGTTGCTTGATCAGATTCTCGATGAGCGGCTTAAATCTGTCGCGCAGGCTGACGATATCGATGCGTTGCGCCGGGATCTGGCGGCTTTGCGCGCGGATGTCGATAAAATCGGTCCGGCACCCCGGCGCAATCCCTATGTGCTTCTTCTGCTCCTCGGAGAGGCGGTAATTGGTATTCTTCTTATCATGATTCTGGTGCATCTATGAGCATATTGCTGTCCCGCGAAACGCGTGTGATCTGCCAGGGCTTTACCGGCAAGCAGGGGACTTTTCACTCGCAACAGGCCATGGCCTATGGCACTTGCATGGTGGGTGGGGTGACCCCCGGCAAGGGCGGCAGCCGCCATCTTGATCTGCCGGTGTTTGATACGGTGGCTGGTGCTGTGCAGGATACCGGGGCCGAGGCCAGTGTGATCTATGTACCCTCACCTTTTGCCGCCGATGCGATCATTGAGGCGGCTGCCGCGGGTATCCAACTCATCGTCTGCATCACCGAAGGTATTCCGGTGCATGACATGCTGATGGTGAAGCATTATCTGGCGGACACAGCGACGCGACTCATCGGCCCTAACTGTCCGGGAATCATCACGCCGGGACAGTCCAAGATCGGGATCATGCCCGGCGCCATTCACCAGACCGGACGGGTAGGCATTGTTTCCCGCTCCGGCACCCTCACCTATGAAGCGGTAGAGCAGACCACCCGCCTGGGCCTGGGGCAGAGTACCTGCGTGGGCATCGGCGGAGACCCCCTGATTGGCATGGATTTTATTGAAATATTGCAGCTTTTTGAGGCGGACCCGCAGACCGAGGTGATTGTCATGGTGGGCGAGATCGGCGGACGCATGGAGGAGGACGCGGCGGCCTTTATCCAGAAGCATGTCCGTAAACCGGTGGTGGCTTTCATTGCTGGTTCCACGGCGCCCAAGGGCAAGCGCATGGGTCATGCGGGGGCTATCATCGACGGTGGCGCAGGAACGGCGGCGGCCAAATATGCGGTACTGGAAGCGGCGGGCGTCCATTGTGTGCATTCCCCCGCCGATTTGGGCACCCGGGTGGCCGAGGTACTGGGGCGCTGATGCGCATCGCCCTGGCGCAAATCAACTGCCGGGTCGGCGATGTGGCGGGCAACGCCGATCGTCTGCTGGCCGCCGCTGCTGCGGCACAGGCCGCGGGGGCCGACCTGTTGGTGACGCCGGAGTTGGCCCTCAGTGGTTATCCCCCGGAAGACTTGCTCTTGCGTGCAGACTTTTTGCAGGTCTGCGACGCCGCCTTGCAGCGTCTCGCGACAGAAGCGCCTCTGCCCATGTTGGTAGGGCATCCGCAACGTGAGCAGGAGCGTCTCTACAACAGTGCCAGTCTGCTGCGCGGGGGGCGGGTCGAGGCGGTTTATCACAAACACTGTCTACCGAATTATGCGGTATTTGATGAGGCGCGTTACTTCACGCCGGGGGCGCAGTCGCTGGTGTTTGCCTATGCCGGACTGCGGTATGGGGTGGCCATTTGTGAGGATGTCTGGCATGGGCCGGGAGTGGCGCACGCCGCCCAGGCCCAAGGCGCAGACCTGCTGCTGGTGCTGAACGCGTCGCCTTATCACCTGAACAAACAGCGTGCCCGGGAAGATCAGGTGGGTGCCCTGGCCGCCCAGTGTCATCTGCCCATCATTTATGTGAACCTGGTGGGCGGCCAGGATGAACTGGTCTTCGATGGCCAGTCCTTTGCGGTAGACCAGCATGGGCTGTTGGCGCTACGCGCATCCCAGTGTGAGGAGATGCTGGCGTTGCTGGATATCGACAAGGATCACGACGATATCCGTATACAGGCTGCCGGGCCACTGCGACCGCTGCCGGATGAGACCGCCGAAGTCTACGAGGTATTGCGTCTGGGCGTACATGATTATGTGGAAAAAAATGGCTTCCCTGGCGTGGTGCTGGGTCTGTCCGGCGGGGTGGACTCGGCGCTGACTCTGGCGATAGCGGTGGACGCCCTTGGTCCGGAACGGGTCCACGCCCTGATTATGCCCTCCCGCTATACGGCGGAGATGAGTATTGTGGACGCGCTGGCTGAGGCGCAGAGTATGGGGGTGCGCACCGACATCGTGTCCATCGAGGGGCCGTTCAACACCTATCTGGAGACGCTGGCACCGCTTTTTGCCGGACGCGCGGCCGATACCACGGAAGAGAATTTGCAGGCACGTACTCGCGCCGCGTTGCTCATGGCCTATTCCAACAAATTCGGCCATCTGCTGCTGACCACGGGTAATAAGAGCGAGATTGCCGTTGGTTACGCGACCCTGTATGGCGATATGGCCGGTGGTTTTGCGGTGATCAAGGATTGCCCGAAGACCTTGGTTTATCGTCTCGCCCGTTACCGCAATAGCCTGGGTCCGGTGATCCCGGAGCGGGTGCTGACCCGGCCACCCTCGGCGGAGCTGGCGCCGGATCAGTGCGATCAGGACAGCCTGCCTCCTTATGAGGTCCTGGATGCCATTATTGCCGCTTATGTGGAAGAAGATCGCAGCGCTGCGGAGCTCGTTGCCGCCGGTTTTTCGGTGGAAACGGTGACACGGGTGCTAAGGCTTATTGACCGTGCCGAATATAAACGTCGTCAGGCGGCACCAGGCGTGCGGATCAGCGCCCGCGCATTCGGCAAGGATCGGCGTTATCCTATTACCAATGGTTACCATTCCTGGGAAGCCCTGTTGTCTGCAAGAGGAGTTCTGCGATGAAAAAAATTGAGGCGATCATTAAGCCCTTCAAACTGGATGATGTGCGCGAGGCTCTTCAGGAGTTGGGTCTGGCCGGCATGACGGTCACCGAGGTCAAGGGTTTTGGCCGTCAGAAGGGACATACGGAACTCTATCGTGGCGCGGAGTATGTGGTGGATTTCCTACCCAAGCTCAAGCTGGAGGTGGTGGTCAGCGATGATATGGCGGATCGCGCCATTGAAGCCATTGAGCTGGCGGCGCGGACCGGCAAGATCGGTGATGGTAAGATTTTCGTCAGTGCGGTGGATCGGGTGATACGCATCCGTACCGGAGAAGAGGGCGATGAGGCGGTCTGATGAGAATAATGGCGGGACGCTGATCGCCCCGCCGGAGTCTCCGCTTAGGGCTTCGCGCTACTGCCGAGATCAGAAAGATACTTGCTCTTCGGATAGTTATAGGCGAGTACGGAGGCAGTGGTCCGCGCCAGATTTGGCAGATTCAGATGCCGGTAGGAGCGCGCCAGATAATAGAGCGCCTCTTCCCGCGCGGGGCTCAGCTGGTAGCGGGTGATCACTGTATTGCAGCGGTTCGCCGCAGCGACATAAGCGTGACGCACATAGTAGAATTTGCAGATGTTCAGGTTGCGCTGGCCGAGGAGGTCGATGATCTTGGCCATGCGCAGGCGGGCATCAATGGCATAGGCACTGTCTGGCCAGCGTTTCGCCAGCGTGTCGAGGGTGCTGAAGGCCTCCTCGGCAGGTCTGGGGTTTTCCTCCACACCCTGAATGGCCTGGTAATAAGCGATGCCTTTCAGATACCAGGCGTAATCCACGTGAGGATTGGCCGGGTGCAGTTTGATGAAGCGCTCCGCCGCCGCCACCGCCGCCTTGGAATCCCCGCGCTGATAATAGCTGTATGCCGTATTGAGTTGCGCTTGTTCGGCGTAAGGGCCGTATGGGTAGCGGGTCTCGAGATCTTCGTACTGCTTAATGGCAGAGGTGTAGTCGCCGTGCTCCATGGCCTTTTGGGCGGGTTGGAACAGCGTCTCGGCAGACTCGTGGCGATCCGCAGAGCTGTCAGGTTTATTCGGGCTGCTGGCACAACCGGCGATCAGGGCGGTACAGCACAGGGATATCAGTATGCGTTTGCTCATGAAGGACAATAGTCTATAGTGGCGAACCATGAGCGACGATAGTACGGGTATTCCCATGATTTTGCCAGAGGAGCAGGCTGGTCAACGTCTCGATGCGGTGTTGAGCCAGTTGCTGCCGGAAACCAGCCGCAGTCGTATCCAGACCTTGGTGCGGGATGGCCGGATTCTGGTGGATGGTGTGGTCGAAAAGCCCAGCGCACGGATTCGCGGTGGTGAACAGGTAGAAATCAACTGGCCGGAGATCGAGCCCAGCACTTGGCTGGCCCAGGATTTGCCGCTGCATATTCTGTATGAAGACGCGGATATCCTCGTTGTGCACAAGCCGGCAGGGCAGCTTACCCACCCCGGCGCCGGTCATGCCGACGGCACGCTGGTCAATGCCGTGCTGGCCCATGTGCCGGATAATGCCTACCTGCCCCGCGGCGGCATTGTCCATCGGCTGGACAAGGACACTACGGGCCTGCTGGTGGTGGCGAAAAGCGAGATGGCGCGACAGTCACTGATCGACCAGCTCGGTGACCATACCATGCATCGCGAATATCTCGCGCTGGTGATGGGGCCGATGACCGGTGGTGGCCGGGTAGACGCGCCCATCGGCCGTCATGCCCACGACCGCCTGCGGATGAGCGTGCGCGATGACGGCCGACCGGCGCAGACCGAATATCGGTTGGTGGAGCGCTTCCCCCGCCATAGCTACCTGCGCCTGCGTCTGGCGACGGGGCGTACCCATCAGATACGTGTGCACATGACACACATCGGCCACCCGTTGGTGGGTGATCCGGTCTATGGGGGGCGGATGATGGTTCCGCAAGGGTTGGATGAGGTCGCGCTGGCCCATTGGCGGCAGTTCCGCCGCCAGGCTTTGCATGCCTGGCGTTTACGCCTCTACCATCCGGAAAGCGGGGCGCTGATGACCTGGGAAAGCCCGCTGCCTGAAGACATGACCGAATTGCTGACTCTGCTGCGCGATGCGCGTGATGGCCACTGAAGAGGCTGGTTATTGGGTGCCGGACTGGCCCGTGCCCTACGGGGTACGCAGTGCCATCACCGTGCGTAGCGGCGGTGTCAGTCAGGGCGCCTATGCATCGCTCAATCTCGGCGACCATGTGGGCGATGCGCCGGAGGCGGTGGCAAGGAATCGGGAACGGCTGCGGACCATGCTGGAATTGCCTGGCGAGCCCCGTTGGTTGCGGCAGGTGCATGGCACGGGGGTCGCCGCCCTGACGGTCGCGCCAGCGCGCGCTTTGGAAGCGGATGGCGCAGTCACCGCCATACCGGGCGTGGTGCTGGCGGTGCTCACCGCCGATTGTCTGCCGGTGCTGGCTTGCGGCGGGGACGATCGTCATATCGGTGTTTTTCACGTCGGCTGGCGCGGCTTGTTGGCGGGTATCCTGGAACGCGGTGTGGCCGCCATGCCGGTGGCACCAGAGGATATTTTGATATACTTGGGACCTGCCATCGGACCTGAACATTTCGAGGTTGGGCCGGAAGTGCGGGCGGCTTTCCTGGCGGAGGATGCCGGGGCGGCGGCCGCCTTCCGCCCCGGGCATGGGGACCGCTGGCTCGCGAATATTTATGCACTGGCGCGGCGACGTTTGCAGCGGGCCGGCGTGCAGACCATTTTTGGTGGTAATCTGTGTACGGTGGCTGACCCGGCACGTTATTTCTCTTATCGGCGTGACGGTGTTACCGGACGTATGGCTTCTCTGATCTGGAAGGAGGACGTATAGCATGGCGACTTTGCAATATGCAGAATCTGCGCGGCGGATCACGGACGCGGCGCAGATTGCCACCATACTGGCCCCCCTGGGCATCACCTTGCAGACGATCCCGGTGACGGGGGGGCGCGCAGCGGCGCTGCTGGCTCAGCCCCAACTGGATGCGGAGGCGCAGGTGGCGTTGCTGACGGCTCTGGACGATGTCTTCCAGCGTTTGCAGCGGGAAAAGGGTTATCAGGAGCGGGATCTGGTCGTGTTGTATCCCGAGCATCCACAGTTGCCGGAACTCAACGCCCGCTTCCATCGTATGCACACCCATGATGATGAAGAGGTTCGCTATATTGTGGACGGAGAAGGTGTTTTTGGCTTCGTTCTGGAAGACGGTGCACAAGTCGAATTGACCGTGCAGGCGGGGGATTATGTTCACATCCCGGCGGACGTGGAACACTGGTTCCGCCTGAATGATGCGCAGCGGATCAAAGCGGTGCGCTACTTCAGTGCGCGCGGTGGCTGGACCCCGCATTATACGGACCGCGCCCTTCAGCATTTCCCCAACCCATGACGACTTTTATTGAGGTCGATTACCAGTTCCCCGCCGGGATAGACGCCCGGCGGCAGGCGCAGGCCATCGCCATCGGCCAGACTGCAGGGAGCTGGGATGCACGCTTTCAGCACCGGGAGGCGCAGTTGCGTGGTCATCTGGGGGAGGTGATCGCCATTGCCGAACTGGCGGCTGGGCGGCATCAGGCCACGGTGCGCTTCCCCGCCGCCAATGTGGATGGTCGCCTCGGCAGCCTGCTCACAATGATTTTCGGCAAATACTCCCTGGCGGGTCCCGCCAAGGTGATGGCCATTCGTCTGCCGGAGCGCTTCGGGCAGGCGCCACGCTTCGGGCTGGGCGGCATCCGCGAACGACTGGGGGTGCATGAACGACCCCTGGTCATGGCCATCTTCAAACCGGCGCTGGGGCTGACGGCGGCGGATCATGCCGCGATTCTGGCGGAGGTTGCCGTTGCCGGGCTGGATATCATCAAGGATGACGAAATCCTCCCGGACCTGCCGATGGCGGCGACCCTGGCGCGCTGGGAGGCCTGCGCGCCGGTGATCGAGGCGCGGCGTGATCAGACGGGTCGTGATTTGCTCTACGCGGTGAATCTCTCGGGGGATGCCCAGCAGGTGCAGACGCTGGCGTTGCAACTGGTGGCCGCCGGCGCCAATGCGCTGCTCCTGAATGTGCTGGCGTATGGTTTTCCGGTACTGGAGGCACTGGCCGCCGATCCCGACATCGATGTACCGATCTTCACCCATCCCGCCCTGGCGGGTGCCTGGTGCGGCGCGCCGGATTACGGTTTTGCCTATGGCGCCTTGCTGGGCACATTGATGGCTTGTGGCGGTGCGGATGCGGTGCTCTATCCGGCCCATTATGGCAGTCTGCCCTTCGCCGCGGCGGACGAATGGGCCATCGTCGCCGCGCTGCGGGCGCGGGGCGTGGCGCCGGTGCCTTCGGCGGGCGTGCATCCCGGCATGGTGGGGCGCATCCTCGATGACTATGGAACCGAAGTCATCCTCAACGCGGGGACCGGGATCATGGACCATCCCCAGGGTGCCGCGAGCGGGGTACTGGCTTTTCACGAAGCCATCGAGCGCTGGCAGGATGCGGCGCCGCGCACTCTGGAAGATTTGCCCGCCGGGCCCCTGCGGGCGGCGGTGGAAAAATGGGGGCAGGGCTGATGCAAAGAGCCATTTTTTGTGACTTCGACGGTACCATCACCGAGGCCGAAGTCTTCGTGGCCCTTATGCACCATTTTGCGCCGAAGGCCGCCGCCCGGGTCTTGCCGGAAATCTATGCGCAGCGCCTGACCCTGCGCGATGGTCTGCCCCAGGTGCTCGGCACCATCCCCTCGCGGCGCTGGTCGGAGCTGGAGGATTTTGTACGGGATACGGCATTGCGTCCGGGGTTGGTCGGGTTGCTGGCCCAGGCCAAAAAGGCCGATATCCCCTTTATTGTCGTCACCGGCGGCTTCACGCGCATGGCCGAGATCGCCCTCGCCCCTTATCGTCAGGAAATTTACGCCGTCCATGGTCTTGAGGCGGATATCACCGGCGAATACCTGCGGGTGTTCTCGCCTTGGCAGGATGACCATGAACTGGTGGCCAAGGCCGCCGTGATCGCGCACTATCAACCCGAGGATGCCGTCTGCATTGGGGACTCCATCACCGATTTGCGGGTGGCCCGGCAGTGTCCCCTGGTCTGTGCACGGGACCGTCTCGCGGAATATCTGCGGGAGGAGGGGCGTGCCTTCCTGCCCTTCGATGACTTCCGGGATGTGAGCGCCGCCCTTGAGCAACGCGGCTGGTGGCGGGAGCCTACCCATGCACCATGATCCACGCACCCATCTCGCGGCGGCGGCTCGCGATTTTTATGCGCGGGGCTGGATGCTGGGCACCGCGGGCAACCTGTCGGCACGCCGCGATGCGGACGCTTTCTGGATTACCGCCAGCGGCCGTCCCAAGGATCAGTTGGGCGCCGAGGATTTTGTCCTGATGAATCTGCGGGGGCAGGTTGTGCAGGCCCCGCCGGGACGTAAACCCTCTGCTGAAGTCGCCATCCATGAGGTGGTCTATCGGCATGTGCCTGACGCCCAGGTCATTTTCCACGTCCACTCCATCGAGGCCAATCTCTGCGGGCACTTTGCGCAGCAGGGCCGGTTGCGCCTGCCAACTCTGGAAATGCTCAAAGGTCTGGGCGTGCCCGATGCCGAGCCGCGGGTGGATCTGCCGGTCTTCGCCAATCATGTGAATGTCACCCGGATTGCCGAAGATATGGACAGGGCCTTTGCCCAGGCGCTGCCTCGCGTTCCCGGTGCGCTGATTCATCAGCACGGGGTGACGGCCTGGGGCCCGGATTTCCTGGCGGCCAGGCATCATCTCGAATTGCTGGAATACTGTTTTCGTTATCTCGTACAGGCGAAAGCCCTCGCCATAGGAGTCTAGGATGAGTCAAGCCCTTCTCACCGTCATCGGCGAAGATCGCCCTGGTATCGTCGCCGCCGTCACCCAAGCCCTGTTCACTGCAGACTGCTCCATCGGTGATGCCTCGATGATGCGTCTCGGCGGTTACTTCACCATTATGCAGGTCATCGATTATCCGCGTGATCTGGGTTCCGTGGAAATGGCGCTGGACCCTGCCATCAAACGTCTCAATCTGCGGGTGCATCTGGACCCTATCCCCAGCGTGGCGCTGAGCGCAGATATGCCGAACACCCGGGTCACCGTTTACGGGGCCGATCATCCGGGCATTGTCGCGGGCGTCACCGGGGCCTTGGCAGCCATCGGTTTCAATGTGATTGATTTGGAAAGCGAGAGTTCCGGCAGTGCCGAGCGGCCACTCTATGTGATGGTCATTCAAGGCTATGCGCCAGAGGGGGTGGAGAGTGTCCGCAAGGCCGTGGCGCCGTTGCGGGAGAGGGAAGGGGTGGAAATCGGTGTGCACCCCATCGAGGCGGCGGTGTTCTGATGGCGGTGCTTTCCATTCTGACCTATCCGGACCCCAGGCTGCAGCGCAAAGCCGAGCCGGTCAGCGTATTTGACGACGATCTGCACCATTTTGTCGGTGATCTGACGGAAACCATGTATGCCGGTCCGGGGGGTGTGGGTATTGCGGCGCCACAGGTGGACCGTCCGCAGCGCATCGTGCTTGTCGACGTGCGTCCCAAGCTGGGGGAGAACTGCCACGGGCTCATGGTGTTGATCAATCCCGAGCTGGTGGCGTGGGAGGGCATGGCGGTGGGCCGCGAGGGCTGCATGTCGGTGCCGGACTTTACCGGCAATGTCATCCGCGCCGAACGCATACAAGTGCAGGCGCAGGATGCCTCGGGACGAGAGCGGAGTTACGAGTGCGAAGGCTTCGAGGCCCGAGCCGTTCAGCATGAAATGGATCATCTCGACGGTTTTCTTTTTCTGGACCGGCTGGTTTCGCGGAAGATTGATCTGTTCCGGCGGAAAAACTACAAGAAGTAGGCCGGCGTCGTTGACCGGACTACGGATGCCCGCGAAACGCAATTTAGTTCGCTCGGACTGGCAAATATAAGCCCCAAGAGGCCCACCCCTCTTTTCAGTATTCCGATCAGCCCGGCAGCCATCGGTATTTCCCGCAACATCGTTTTTCGGTCGTGTCGACCGCGAATCGCCGTACTGTTGTACTGAGGAGTAAAAGGCATGGAAAAAGGGTGTCGGAATCTGACGGTATGTTTTTTTATGCTGTTTTTAAACATTTTTTGCGCCGGCTATGCGTGGTCTGAGGGCGTCTCCCCCCCCAACACCCGCAACATCAATGGCCCGATCCACGTCAGTGCAGAAAACAAAGGTTGGGTGACCCACATCCTGCCTACAGGGCGTATCGTCAGTCCCGTGGGCTTGGTCAACGGTGCCCCCAACTTCGTGACTGAGGTGGTGCCGGTAGGGAATCATGTGGCCGCCCTGGCCAACGGAGCGACGCGCGCGCAGACCATCACCCTCTACGATCAGAAGACCCTGGAGCGGGTGGCAGAAATTGTCGCCTACAAAAAAGATGCCAAGAAAGCGGCTCCCAGACCCAACGATATCACTGATTTGCATGGTGAAATCATCGCTCATCAAAGCTTCTTTCAAGGCATGGTGGCAGGCGCCGACCAGACGATCTATGCAGCCGGTGGAGAGAGTGGCGATGTCGCCGCCTTTGCGCTAAGGGGTGGCAAGCCCGCGCTCCTACGCCGTTATCCTCTGACCTGGCAACCTTTTCCAAAAGACCAGTACCCCTACGAATATCAGGGGCACCACATTAATCAGCCCAGACTGTTTTATCCCGATGCCGTTGCCGTGGGTCCCCACGGTAACTATCTCTATGTGACGGGTATGCTGTCCAACAGCCTGGCCCGCGTCAACATTCAGAGTGGGCAGACCGATTACCTCAATGTTGGACCCTACCCCTACGCGGTCACTTTTGCCGATGGCGGCCAGAAGCTGGTAATCAGCCTCTGGGGTGGTAACGCCGTTGCGGTAGTGGACCCTGCATCCATGAAGCTATTGGGTACCGTGCGTGTCGGCCCCCCTCCCGGTCCCGACAGTACCGATGCCGGTGTCCACCCCACGGCATTGGCCGCCGTCCCTCATTCGCCGGATGTTTTTGTAGCCCTCGCCAATGTCGACCGTATCGCCGAAGTGGACACCATCAAACTCAGCGTCAAACGCCTTCTCAATGACAGCCCCTATCCCGACGCCCCGCCAGGCAGCTATCCCGACGGCCTGACCATCGTCGATGGTAAACTCTTTGTCGCCAATGCCGGCAACAACGACGTCGCCGTCTATAACGCGCTGACTGGCAAAGGCCTCGGCCTCATCCCGACAGGCTGGTACCCAACGGCGATCACTCATGCGGGCAACGCCCTCTATGTGGTAGGCGCCAAAGGCCTGGGCTCCGGCCCCAACGTCGACCACCAGTGGGTGGGCGACATGATGGACGGACTCATTCAGAAAATTGACCTGAATGACCTCTCGACCCATCTCCCGGCCTGGACCCGGCAAAGCCTGCGCAATGACGATTTTACTGATGCCCAACGTCACGCGCGTCACGCGGAAGACGTCAAAAGCGCTGCCTTTCTGCGCAAACACATCCATTACGTGGTCTTCATTTTGCGCGAGAACAAGACCTTCGACGAAGATCTGGGTGATTACCAACGTGCCGGGGCCTGGGCGGAGCCGCGTCTTGACCTGTATGGGCCCAAGGATCTGCCCAACCTCTATCATCTTGCCCGTCATAACACCTTGTTTGTGAATTTCATGGCCGATGGCGAGGTGACTGCGCAGGGTCATCAGTGGACGACGGCGGCTTCAGATTCTGACTTTGTGCAGCGTACCTGGCCGGAATACTACTCTGGGCGTGGCCTGGTCCCCAATCCGGGCTGGACGCAGTCCTTGTTACCTGGTGGCGCGAGCGGGACGGGTGGTATACCTCTCGGTGTTGATAACCCTTATGCGATTTATGAAAACCTCTCGGTACTCGGCAAGTGGTCCAATCCCTGGATCAGCTATCCGCAGCGCCTTTTTTTGTTTAATGATTTGCTCGATCACAAGGTGTCGTTTGAGGACTTCGGCGAGTTCGTCTCGCGCTCCCAGGCGGGCAATATCTCCACAGCGATGAAAAGGCATTTGGCCACCGGCTTCCCCGGCTGGGACCGGATGATCCTCGACACCTACCGCGAAAAAATGGCGGTACAATGGCTGAAGGCCCATCCAGGCGCCAAGTTCCCGCACTTTATTTACATCTGGTTGCCGGATGATCACACCGCAGGTCGTTCGCCGTGCTATTACACGCCAAACTATTACGTGGCCAACAATGACTACGCAACGGCCAAGTTTATTCACTACCTTTCCACCACACCGGAATGGAAACACATGGTGGTGTTCCTGACCGAGGACGATGCCCAGTCAGGAGCCGATCACCTCAATGCGCACCGGACCTTCGCGCTGGCCGTGGGACCTTGGGTGAAGAAAGGATATTTGGAAACCAAGCTCTACTCGCAAGTTAACATCTTGAAGACTACGGAAGCGATTTTTGGTCTGCCGCCGATGTCGCAATGGGACGAAAATGCTGGCGTATTCTCCGGCATGTGGACGCATCATCCGGATTACGCCGAGACCAGGCTGCTCCCGATGCAGGTGCCGGTTGCGTTCAACGCAGGCCAATGTGATGACTACACCCTGATGCGTCGCGAGGCCGGGGCTTCCGGACATCCTCTGCGCCCGGATTCAAAATGGTATATCTGGTACAAAGCCCATCAGGCGCAGCATGGTGCCGGGTTGCCGCCTCCGGGTAAGGGGGAAGCCTACGCGCCCACGACCTTGCTCAAGGTGCCGGGTCCCGAGCAGATGAAGCAGGAATGGATTGCCACCAAGGGGGTAAAGGCCTGGCACAAGGAGGTGGCTTATTTGAAGGCTTATGCGCAAAAGCGGCATGCCCCCGTTGCCGCCTATCAGGCCGGGGAGACGGAGTGACAGGGCTTTGCCCGAGGCAGTCTGACGGGGCTGGGCGCGCGCCGATGTGGCATGCGGTTTAACATAGCGGGACGTATATAGATAATGGCCGACGGGCCGTCTAATCCAACGATAATATGTAGAGGCATGCTCAAGGCCAAAAATTAATGTCGCAACTCGAACATATCGAAGCCATCGAAAAACGTCTGTGGAGTGTCGCCGACAACCTGCGCGCCAACTCCAACTACGCCAGCGGAGCAGATCGAGCCCAAACTGCCCAGTCGCGGCGGCAAGACCCGCGACCTGACCAAGGAAGACTTCTCCCAGCAGAGCGCGATTTATCTGCGGCCCAAGGCGCAGTTCGATACCCTCGTGGCCTTGCCCGACAGCGCCGACCGTAAATGATCAGACCATCGACAAGGAGCGTTACATGAATGCTCTCGATTTACAGGTCTCAATCCTGCTCTATCCCCAAGCTGGCGGGAGCGATGCTACCGAGGTTCGGCTGGAGGGAGATACGGTCTGGCTTACTCAGAAACAGATGGCCGAGCTGTTTGCGACCACCCCGGAAAACATATTGATGCACCTGAAAAACGTTTATCAGGAAGGTGAACTGCGGGAGTCGGCAACTGCTAAGGATTTCTTAGTGGTTCGCCAGGAGGGCAAGCGCCAGGTAAAACGCCAGCTCAAACACTACAACCTGGACGCCATCATCTCGGTTGGTTACCGGGTGAACTCCACCCAAGCCACCCACTTTCGTCAGTGGGCCACGCGAGTGCTGCGCGAGCATCTGACCCAAGGATTCAGCATAGAGGAGCGCGCCGCCCATCTGCTCTATTTCGTGATCAAAAACCATCCGTTTTCCGATGGCAACAAACGCTCCGGGGCCTTTCTGTTCCTGTTATACCTGCGTCAGGAAGGCATGCGCCTGACTTTGGACGAAAACGGCCTGACGGCGCTGACGCTGCTGATCGCCGAGAGCGACCCGAAGGCCAAGGATCTGATGGTGCGTCTGGTGATGAACCGGTTGGCCGTGGGCCCCGGCACGAAAGGGGATGCATGAACTACACCGAAGATGCCCTCGTCCAGCAGGCCACCGCCGACTACCTGGGGTAGCGGCTGGGGGACTTCGATTTCGATGCGCCGGAACACAACGAATTTCTTTGCGTGCGCGAGCTGTGGGTGAAGGACAATCTCTACCGGCGACGGGCGGGCATCACCGGTTTCGTCAACGGTCTGCCGCTTTCGAGCAGAATTTCTCTGGTTGCCGCGACTGTTCGCGGACAAAATAGTATCATCCTGGCTTCTCGTGGATCCTCCGTCTCCGGGTGAACTTTCCAGTGGCAAGTATGCAGTGTTACCAGTCATCGAGACTGATTGGCCTAACCGATTGTACACGGATCACTGGAGGGGCCGGAGGATGTGGAAAAGATGAAAATACCATATGCTATTGACTGGTTATATTGAGGATCGGAGAGATGCCATGCGCCCATCGCTCGCGTTTGAACTTCATCGCAATGCTGTGCGTGAAGCCGTAAGCCGCTTTCCCACAACGAATCCGCGTGTGTTTGGCTCAGCAATACGTGGTACCGATGAAGACGGCAGCGACCTCGATCTACTGGTTGATGCGCTGCCAGGTGCAACCTTGTTCGATCTAGGTGGCTTACAATGCGAACTTGAGTCTTTGCTTGGCGTCCACGTCGATCTGCTGACCCCCGCAGATTTGCCGCTGAAGTTCCGCGCCAAAGTGCTTGAGGAAGCGCGGCCGGTATGAGCGAGAACCGACTTCCCGACTACCTTGATCATATAAAACAAGCGGCAACAGATGCCTGCAGCTTTGTGGAAGACATGGGTAAAATCGATTTCATAAATGACAAGCGCACTCAGCAAGCCGTTATTATGAATCTCATCATCATCGGTGAGGCCGCAACTAAAGTGATGGACATATACCCAGAGTTTGCGGAAGACCACTCAGAAATACCTTGGCGAAGTATGCGCGGAATGCGCAACCGCATCGCCCATGGTTACTTCGACATCAATCTCGACGTGGTTTGGGATACCATAAAGACGGCGCTGCCGGAATTGGCGGCACAAATATCTGGTATTGTTCGCTGATAATGAATTATCAGCCCGGGCGCACGCCCCCAAACGGCGCCAAGGCAGCGGAAACGGACGTCCAGCAGATGAACCATTGTGTTCTCGGAACTCGTCAGCCCTGCGGTAAGCCGTAGCAGTTTTTTGAGAGGGGATTTCGAGAATCGCAACCATCTGATTTATTGTGTAACAAGCATCACTATTCAAGGCCTCTCAAAATTGTTGTTTTTCAAGCAGACGATGACACAATATACTGTGTTATATTTCTTTCGACTATCGGGACTCCGCTCTCGCGCCTTTATAAGGATTGGCAAATATGTCAAATTGTTTAATGGAATATGCAGATTATAGAAGAAAACTTTCTGCTGCGTTGTCAGCCAAAGCTGGTAAATTGGTTGCCATTGAACCTGAAGGTCCATATGGGCCTTGGAAATTTACAATCGATGGCGTTACAAAGGTCATCTGTAAGTCATGTTTTGAAGGAGTTTCAGAAAATAAAGCAGCTGATGAGTTGTTCGATTACATCAACACTAATGAATTATCATGTTATGATTAATTGTAATTGAGTATCTGAGTCCTAAGTTTAATAGTAACCTTATGTTTCTATCTGGCATATAAACACAATGAATGACAACGATCCATCCAAAGCTCTCCAACCTGCATCCTCACGCGCCATTTCCAGCCCAAGTGATCAGCCTGATAGGGTGAGGGCACGCATGACTCAAGGTGCTCTTGAGATTGCGCGAAATTTACTGTCCGTGTCAGGTAGAACCTTACATAAGGTAGGTGACTTTGAGCTTTGCGACCTGGATTATCGGCAGGTATGCCTGTGGGCGGAGCAATTTAATATGACACAAGATGGTGTCATAAAGATGCTGGTCGAGATGACTCCTCATGAGGAAGATCCATGGCTTTTGGAATATCATGATGAATATCAGTTTAGTGTAGAAAATGGGAATATCAAAAGTCTACGTTGGTATTTTTATGAAACGCCAGAGCATGCGTTTCAGTTATTGGATGGGATGCTTCTTGAACGGCTGTGCTTGTATGGCAGCGTAAAAGTCGATTTATTTGATGGTAAAGAGATAAATATACGTCTTCAGAATCTAAAAAAGCTAATTTGCTCCGGGTGCGGAATAAAGCATATAAATTTAACTCTTGCGCCGCAGTTAAGTTTGCTTGATTGTGAAAAAACGAATTGAATAAACTAGACCTGCCAGCCGTACCACACTTAACTGACCTTTCGTGCGATGAAAACAAACTGACAGAATTAGACCTGTCAGCCGTACCGCAATTAACTAAGCTTTCGTGCGGTGGAAATAAATTGACGGAACTAGACCTGTCAGCCGTGCCACATCTAACCAAGCTTTGGTGCTGGGATAACCAATTAACTGCGCTGGATCTGTCAGCTGTTCCGCAGTTAACTAAGCTTGTATGCGATGGAAACCAACTGACCGAGCTGGATCTGTCAGCTGTGCCGTATCTGACCTGGCTTAGGTGCTGTGACAACCAACTGGCCGAGCTGGACCTGTCAGCCACTCCGCAGTTGACAGTTCTTCAGTGCCCACTAAACCAATTGAGTAAACTGGACCTGTCAACCGTGCCGCAGTTAACCGTGCTTTGGTGCTGGGATAACCAATTAACCGAACTTGATATTCGCTTCCTCAAAAACCTGAAAATGCTTAAAGATGATGATAACGTTCGCATCATCGGAAACCGCCCATGAACGATACGCCTTGGATTTTGCTCGACACAGAAACCAACGGCCTCAGAGCGCCCATCTACGTGGTCGAACTGGCAGCCCAACGGATGATTGGATGGGAGCCGGAGGGTGAGCCATTTCGCCACCTGTTAAATCAGAATGTTAACATTCCGCCCGAGGCATCGCGGGTCAATGGTTACACACGGGAAATCCTGGAGCGTGATGGCGATCCCCCTTTGGATGTGTACGCAGATTTTCGCCGCTACGCAGGAACGCTGCCTTTGGTGTCCTACAATTTGGCTTATGATCTGGATCAAGTCCTCATCCCTGAGTGTGAACGCTTGGGTATCGCGCCCATCGGAGAGCGCGGCTTCTGTGCATTGGAACTTGCCAGGCGCCTGCTCGATCCAGTCCCAGCAGGTAACTGCAAGTTGCAAACCCTGAGACAGTTCTATCACTTGCCGGAGCGTGGGGCGCACACGGGCCTTGGAGACGTACAGACGGTCATTGATCTTTTTGGCGTCGTGCTTCAACCGTTAGCCAAAAAACGCAACCTAGATAGTTTCAGGTCTATTTGCCGTTTCACTGAGTCGCCGTGGTATCCTCGCAGGATACCTTTTGGTAAGCATAAAGGCCGTGATTTTCATGAAGCATTGAAGGACCATGGCCTGCGCGAGTGGTTCTCTTGGCTGGCAAGTTCCACAAATCCCCGTAGTGCAGCTATGGGGCAATGGTATCTTGATGAACTGCAACACCTGCAAGGCGAATCTAATAGCTTTCATGGTGCGTCGCTAGAATCCGAACCTGACCTGTTGGTCACTGGCCTTGGTCCGGGCATCGTCATTTACCGGAATCTGGATCTAGAGCAGATGCGACAGCTTATCTCTGAAGCAAGGAGACGGCTGGCAGAGGTACAGACCGAGTACACCCGCGAACGCATGGCGACCGATGCCGTTCAAGGCATGAACCGCCCCGGGTTTGGTGGAGGCTCCAACCTTTGAGAGAATGGAGCCATGAATAAGTCCAAGCAGTTTTCGTCTGAAGTCCGCGAGCGCGCTGTTCGCCTGGTACAAGAACATCGCGGTGAAT
>Ga0315298_1001270_pt1 | contig 47104 bp, 42 predicted proteins | sample WHS_1_MG_FD_203077 | JGI IMG/M metagenome (GOLD analysis project Ga0315298, IMG submission 203077) | Extremophilic microbial mat communities from Washburn Hot Springs, YNP, Wyoming, USA - WHS_1_MG | ecosystem: Environmental > Aquatic > Thermal springs > Hot (42-90C) | place: USA: Wyoming...
CGATGAGCGCCAGCGGCTCACGCACCACGCTGCCGCTGGGAGCGCTCGGTTCAGTGCACACCGGACCGCCGCCGCGCATCCGCGCCGCGGCGGTGGCCGGCTACCGGCATGCGCTGATCATCGATGTGTCGGCGCAGCAAGGCGCGAACGAAGTCGCCGTCGCCGCGCGGGTCCGGGCCCGATTGCACGCGCTTGCGGCGCACCTTCCGCCGCACGTACACCTGGTGCGCATCTATGCGCTCAGCGGTCTGATCCACTCCAGCTTGCGCGACGTGTGGATCGCGCTCGGGCTCGGCAGTCTGATCGCTTTCCTCGTCGTCTATCTCTTCCTCGGCCGGGCGGACGGCGCGATCGCGACGCTGCTCGTGGTGCCGCTGTCGGTGGCGGCCACGATGCTGGTGCTCGAGATGCTCGGCATGGGCATCAACATCATGACGCTCGGAGGCATCACTGCGGCGATCGGCGCCCTCGTGGATCACGCCATCGTGATCGTGGAGCGCGGCGTGCACGGCCTGGAGGGGAACGCGGCCGAGCGCCGTCAGGCGGCGCTGCGGAGAATCGCCGACGTGCTGCCGCTGATGACCCTCGCGACGCTCACGTCCTGCGTCATCTTCGTGCCGCTGATCTTCCTCTCCGGAACCATCGGTCTGCTGTTCCGTGGCATGGCCGCGGCCGTGGTGGTCTCGCTGGTGACCTCGCAGCTGATCGCGATCGTGATCACGCCCGTGTTCGCGATGGGCGTGGCGGGGCGGGCCCGGCGCGTACACCGGTTGCCCGGGGAGCGTTGGGCGCGCCGGGAGTACGGGCGGGTGCTGCTGCGGGGCATGCGCCGGCCGTGGATCGCCGCGCCGGTCGCCGGGGTGCTGCTCGCGCTGGCTGCGTTCGGGGCCTCGCGCCTGCCGACGGCGTTCCTGCCCCATTGGGATGAGGGCATCTTCGTCGTGCCGTACCGTACGCCGGTCGGGACGGGGGTGCGTGAGACGCTGCAGGTCGGACGGGATTTGATGCGCATCGCCTTGCGCAATCCGAGTGTGGCGCGCGTGTCCCTGGTGGTCGGACGCGGGCTTGGCAATCCCTACGCAACGCCCAACAAGGGCGGCATCACCGTGGTGCTGAAGGCGCATCGCTCCGCGAGCGCTCGCCAGGTGATGCGCCAGTTGCGCCGGCGCTTCCGGGCCGCGGTTCCGGATCTGACCACGCTCGAGACGCAGCAGGTGATGATCAACCGGCTCGGCAACTTGTCCGGCTCGCATGCCCCGCTGGTCGTGGAGCTATTCGGCAAGCGCTCCATCGAGCTGCATGACGCCGGACTGCGGCTGCTCGCCGCACTGCAGGCGAGCCACGATTTTCATTCGGTGGTGTTCAAGTCACCCTCGGCCGGCCCCGAGCTTGAGGTGACGCCCGACAGCCTCGCGGTGCTGCATGGGCTCACGCCCTCGAGCCTGGCCGACCAGCTGCTCACCCGCCACTGGGGGCGCAAGGCGGGATTTCTGCTGCAGGGCGAGCAGATCGTGCCGATCCGAGTCTCCGAGCGCGGTACGGCGGACCGCACGCCGGTGAATTTTGCCGCTACGCAGGTGCGTCTGCCGGATGGACGTCTGGCACCGCTGTCGCAGGTGGCGCAGGTGCATCTGCAAGGCATCGTGCCCTATGTGACGCACCAGAACCTCGTGCCGTACGATACGATCAAGCTCAATCCAGTCGCGGGCGAGGGCTTGTCCGTGGCAGCCCGACGCGCCGAGCGAATCATCGCCAAAGTCGGGTTGCCGCCCGGGGTCAGCAGTTCCATCGGCGGCTATTACCGCGAGCAGCAGAAGAGTTTCAGTCAGATGATGCTGATTCTCGGGGCCGCGCTCCTGATTCTGCTGGTGCTGCTCGGCTATCAGTTCGCGAGTCAGAAGGCCGCAATCGTCGCGATCGTGTCCATCGCGCTGACGGCGGCGGGGACCGTGCTGGCGCTGCTCGCCACCGGCACGAATCTCGACAGCACCGCATTTCTCGGCATGCTGCTGGTGTTCGCCATCGCGGTGAACAACGTCATCCTGATCTTCTCCCGTGCCCAGCAGCTCGACGGCGGCACCCCGAGACCGAAGAGTGTCGCGCTCGCCGCGCAGCAGCGTCTGCGGCCGATTCTCATGACCATGCTCGCCGATGTGCTCGGCTTTCTGCCGCTCGCCTTCGGGATCGGCCGCGGCACCGATCTGCTGCGGCCGCTCGCGATCGCCGTCATGGGCGGGCTGCTCATCGGCACCGTCATGACCTTGTGGCTCGCGCCGGTGCTGTACGCGGCGTGGTGGCGAGCGCCGGCCGAGGCACGCTAGGGGGCGCAGATCCCGCGACGCTCGCCGGTCAGTGCTGCGGCGCGGTCCGTGCCTCGGCGTCGGGCGTGTGCGGTGGAGTCAGTGCGATGGGCTGTCCTGCCGTGAGCAGGCGAAGGACGAGCCGGTCGAGCTTGCCGACGTCGACGCTGAAGACCACGTGCACCGGCTGCTCGCCCAGATCCGGGCCATCACCGAGCGGCCAGCTGAGGGTGGCACCGTAATTGGCGGTGGGGCTGGTGTCGACGTCTACCAGGAGTGTCTTCTCGCGGGTGATGAGCGCCGGATCCAGCCAGACGGCCACCGCGGTTTCGTCCCAGAGCGGGTAAGGCTGGCCGAAGCGGGCCAGATACCGGTCAAAGGGCGCGTGGCCGCGGCCGACCGCCTCGAGCATCGCGTGCGACATGAACGTCGGACTGGTCGCATCGAGCGGAACCTCGGTGATCCGCCGCCAGGGCTGGTGCAGTACGATCGAGGCGGCCTCGGGATCGAACCGCATGTTGAATTCGACCCGCGGACTGTTCACGTAGGCGCTGGCATGCGCAAAAGGCGTATCGGCCGGTTGCGGATTGAAACTGCCGCCCATGAAGATCAGCTGGCGGGCGAGCGAGGCGAAGTGCGGATCGAGCTTCGCGGCGAGCGCCAGGTCCGTCAGCGGACCGGCAGCGATGATCGTGATCTGGTGCGGGTAGCGGTGCACCATGCGGATGAGAAACTGCGCGGCATTCTCCCGCCGTGCAGGAATCGACGGGTCCCCCTCCGGCAGCGGCGGTACCCAGTACGGTCTGTTGGGGTGCAGAGGCGTGGGGTCGCGAGTGCCCTCCGCGGGCCAGTGGCGCATGTAGGCGCCGTCATAGAAGAGCTTGCCGTACTGATGCTCCCACGCCCGATTGCGGCGGCGGGAGTCGAGGAGCGGAAAGACCGCGCCCGGATACACCGGGACCGAGGTGCGGTGCGCGATCTGCAGCGCCCGCAGGATGTGGGCGACTTCCTCGTTGCGCCAGCCATCACCGGTGGGCACGGTGATGCCGAGCAGGTGGATGCTGCGATCCTGCAGGAGCATCAGGCTCGCCTGGATGTTCGTCCCGCCGGGGCCCATTTCATCCTCGTCGAAGATGACTTTGGGACGGGTGCTCGCGCCCGCATGCGCCGCGGGCACGGCGCGGCCGATGAACTGCACGCCGAGCAGCAGCAGGCACAGCGCCAGGATTCGGGCGGCGCAGGTTCGGGGACGAATCATGGAACGAACTCCGTGCAGTGGCGCGTGGCGAGGGGAGCGCGCGGACATGCGCCCTCGCCATCAGGCCGGTGGTCGTGGAGAGTCGGGATCATTCGGGCGCCTCGTGCCGCGCTCAGCGCGCGCGCGCGAGCACGATCAGGCCGAGACCGCCGAGAAAGCACAGGAACATCGCCGCGAGCAGCACAGTGACGCCGCGGGCCGGCTGCCTGAACTCGCGCCAGACGAACACGCCCCACAGCGCGGCGATCATGGTGGCGCCCTGGCCGAGGCCGTACGAAATCGCGAAGCCGGCGCGCCCGGAGGCGATGAGATTGAGCGACATGCCGATACCCCACACGACCCCGCCCAGCAGGCCGGCCAGATGCATGGAGAGACTGCCGCGCCGGTAGTGGGCGAAGGGCACCGGCTCGCCCATGACCGGGAAGCGCATGGCGAGCGAATTCCACACGAACGTGCTCAGAAAGACGCCGACGGCGAAGACGAATACGGCGGCATAGCTGCCCATCAGGCCCCGGACCGGATGGGCCGGATCGGGATACATGGCCGCGGCCACGAAGCGGTAGAACACCCCCATGAAGATACCGCTGGCGATCGACAACACCAGGCCCTTGGCACTGACTCGCAGGGCGCGCCGGGATTGGCGCCGATACGCCTCGGCGTCCAGAACGATTGCGACGGTCACGAGCGCGACGCCCGCGGCGAGCAGCACGGGATTGCCCAACGGAACCGCCACGTAGTTGAGGATGACCCCGAGCACCAGCGCGAGCCCGATGCCGACCGGGAAGGCGACCGCCATGCCGGCGAACTCGATGGCCGCGACGAGGAGAATATTGGCGAGATTGAACACGACGCCGCCGAACAGCGCATGGACGAGACTGGAGCGGCTTGCCTGGGCGAGATCGGCGAAGAACGACCGCCCGCCGTGACCGGCGGTGCCGAGGGTGACGCCGAACAGCGCGGCAATGAGCAGTACGCCGAGTGCGTAATCCCAGTAGAAGAGCTCGAATCGCCATGACGCCGGCGCGAGCTTGCGCGCGTTGGCCCAAGAGCCCCAACAGAGCATCGTGACGATGGTGAGCGCGACGGCAAGCGAGTAACTCTGGACGATGTACATCGCATCAAGCTCCCGGCGGTGTGCAGCGGATCTACGGGCGGCGGGCCCATTCGGCGTCGAGTTCGGTGCGCCGCGCGAACGACTTCTGCGCACCGATGCGGGTGGCCGATAGCGCGGCGTAGAGATTTGCGCGAGTCACGGCCTCGCGTTCGGGCATGCCCTCGGTCAAGAACGTGGCGAGACTGCCGATGAACGCATCGCCGGCGCCCGTCGTATCGACCGTCGCGACCTGGAATCCCGGGACATGGACGCGCTGCGTTCGAGAGGCGAGCATCGCTCCCTTCGCACCGACCGTGAGGACGACGCGGCCTATGCCGCTTGCCAGCAGATCATCGAGGCAGGCCTCCAGGTCGCCGGTGGCACCGGGGTCGCGACCCGTCATCGTTTCCGCTTCCGTCTCGTTGAGAATGAGGTAATCGCCACGGGCGAGTGCGGTGAGATCCGCGGCGAGCGCGGGCGCTGGATTGATCATGCAGGGCACGTGATGCGTCTGGGCGAGACGCACCGTGTGATACACCGTCTGCAGGGGGATCTCGAACTGCACGAGCACCATGTCGGCGGCGGCGATCCGATCGGCCGCGGCATCGATGTCCGCCGGCAAGAGCCGATCATTGGCGCCCTTCACCACGATGATGCGGTTCTCCCCGCTCGGCTCGACCAGAATCAGTGCCGTCCCGGTCGCCGCATCGGGCGCCACCCGGACCGCCGAGGTGTCCACGCCCTGCGCCTGGAGATTGGCGCGGGCCTCGGTGCCGAGCGAGTCCGCGCCGACCGCGGCGATCATCGTGACCTGCGCGCCGCACAGGCTCGCCGCCACAGCTTGGTTCGCGCCCTTGCCGCCAAATCCCATGTCGAACGCAGACCCGAAAATCGTCTGCCCGCCCCGCGGCACCGCCGGGCTCATGAATTGCAGATCCGCATTGATGCTGCCGACGACGACGATGCGGGGGGGTGTGCTCATTCGGTGTGCTCCTGCGCTCGGTGCCGGGCTGCTCAGATGCTGCGGACCGAGTCGCGCTCGATGAGCGAGACGTCCAGCATCAGCGACGGGTTCTGTGCCTGAGTGCCGGACATGCGCTCCTGCAGCAACTCGACGGCCCGGGTACCAATCGCACCGAGCGGCTGTGCGATCGTCGTCAGGCGGGGAGTCACGATCCGTGCCCAGCTGATGTCGTCGAACCCCACGATCGACACGTCCGCGGGGACCTGAACGTCGTGCTCATGCAGGAATCGCATCGCGCTGATCGCAATCAGATCATTTCCGGCGACAACCAGTGTCGCGCCGCGCCGGCGCAGCAGCGCCTCGCGTGCCTCGCGCGGCAGGATGCCATCGAAGCCGACACGCACCTCCCAGGCGATTTGCAGGCGCTCCGGGAATGCCGCGACGAAGCCATGGCGGCGCTGCTGGGCACTCTCCACGTTGCGCGGTCCCGACAGCAGGCCGACGCGCACGTGTCCCTGCTGCAGCGCATGGTGGGCCAGCAGTCTCCCGCCCATGGCGTTGTTCGAGTGCACCACCGGCAGGCCGGGTCGCGGCCGGTCGATCAGCACGATGGGCCGATCGAGTTCACCGAGCAGCCGGGGCAGCCGCGCGCCGACCGGGCACCAGATGATGCCGTCGACTCCATGTTGCGCAAGCAGACTCAGTCCTTCAACTTCGGCATCCGCCGCGTTCTGACTGTCGATGAGGCAGGCCAACAACCCCAGGCGGCGGGCTTTGCTCTCGACCGCCTGAGCCAGCTGTGAAAAGAACGGGTTGGTCAGGTCCGGCAGCACCAGCCCGATGGCGCGTGTCCGCCCGGTGCGCATCGCCTGCGCAGCCCGATGCGGACGGTACCCCAGTGTCTTGGCGGCATCGAGGACTTTGAGTCGGGCCGCTGCGCCCACATTCCGTTTGCCGTTCAGTGCGTTGGAGACCGTTGCTACGGAAACGCCGGCCTTGACTGCGACATCTTTGATCGTGGCCATCGAGCGTCCACCGTCGGCCTTGCGGCCGCATTCCCCCTGTCAGCGAGCTGTGGCGAAGTATACAGCGGCGCAGCAAAGCGCAAGCGCGAATAGCGGCCTGCAGTGATGTTCTGCCCGATGTCACCGCCTCTGGCGCACGCCGTGCGTTGTGCCGCGGCACGGGGTGGCACCACCTGCGGAATCGCCAAAACGTTTAACTCAATGTGTCCGGATGTTGAACGAAAACGGCGAGCCGATCAAGAAGCGGCATCTGTCCGTCCCGCTCGTGTTACGCATTTCATCAGATAAAAACAGCCATTTCGTTTAGTCAAGACCTTTGCATGCCGCATGAGGGCCTGCAATCCGCCGGAGTCCTCGCCGCTGTCACAATTCAGTCACGATCAGCCGCTAAAGTAAATCGTTATAAAAGCTGCCCCAGAAAATTCTCGATCGGCGTCGTGCGGCCAGCCGGTAGAGGTGGGTTGTCCAAGGCAGCGGCCGAATTGCCAACTGACTGGGAGTTTCTGCAATGTCCATCGAGATCCGTAAAGTGGTGCGAGAAATCATCGCGCCCATGGCGGTGTGCGTCCCCTGCGTGGTGCTGCTGGCCAACGCGCCGGCCTACGCGACGCAACAAGGCGCGGCCCCCGACATGGCCAACGGATCTGCATCATCGGCACAGATCACGACGGCTCCTGGCGAAGACGACTCGGCCGGTTCGGCAAGCAAGAAGCTGAAGAAAATCGTGATCGTCGCGGCCGAGAAGGCCGTGGCCACGGTCAATCCGCTGAAATTCGAGCACGTGAGTCCGGCCTCCAGCGTGACGAAGGTGCTGAACAACGTACCGGGGTTCAATGCCCGGGCGCTGGGCGTCGCGGGGTTCATCGTGAGCAACACCGCGTACACTCTCGACGGATTCCCGAGTTCCGAGCTAGGCAGCACCTTCGATGGTGTGCCAGATCTCAATACATTCCTCGGCGGCATGTTCGGCCAAGGCGACCAGCCCCTGGGGCAGGCGCTGGTTCCGATGGACGTCAGCGGAGCCCATGTCTACAGCGGCGCGAGCACGCAGTCGAAGTCGTCGATCGACGATCTCGGTGGTACGATTTCCTTTGAGCCGGCGCTGCCGACGCAGGATTTCCACGTGGATGTCGGGATGACCGGTGGTGTGTACGCCGGTCAGGGTTCGGAGGCGCAGGAGACGTTCGCCGTCAATTCCGGCGCGATCGCGTCACTTAATGGCCTGAACGTGCTGGCGAAATTTCAGCATACGCTCGTCCATGGGCCGTACGACAACGTCGTTGCGCATCTGAATTCGTATTATCTGTCGATTGTGCAGCCCACCTCTTCGGGTCAGGTGAAGCTGGTGGCGCTCGTCAACGCCGCCAACGGTCAGCCGCCGCATTACCTGCCGGCGCCGATTCTTGCGCAGCACGGGTACAACTACCAGTTTCCGACGAGCGTCACGTATACGAACCAGGAGACGCAGTCGTCATTTCTCGATCTGTCGGTGAAGTCGCTGCTGAACCGCTACGTGATCGGGGAGGTCAAGGCGTTCTACGTCGGCACGAACAATGACCGTACCGCTTGGTCGGATCCGCAATACCACAACTCGTACGGCGGATATTCCTATGATCTGAGCGATACGTTGAAGAGTTGCTCGGCGCTCAATGCCTATGAGAGCTCATCGGTTCCGCAGAGCGCGTATCCGAATACGTACAATTGCGACGTGGCCACCCAGCAGTTCGGCTCCCCTGCGGCGGGCACGGCGTATCAGCGCTACATTCAGAACTACTCCGAGATGGGCGCGATGGGCGATTTGACCCTGCTTCTGCCCGACAATACGGTGGAACTCGGTGCAACCGGTTTCGTCGCGCCGATGCTCTCGGAGGAGGCGTGGTACGGTTCGAGCCCGGTGCCGATCGGCACGACCGGGTTCAACATGGCGTGGCTCGAGCATGACGGGCAGACCTGGATGCAGGCATTCATTCAGGACAATATCCGCCTCCTCAATGGCCGGCTGCATATTTATCCGGGCCTGAAGTGGACGCGTTTGAACATGTACGCAAACGACGACCAGGGGTATTACTACGACTTCTCCGGTACGGTATCTGAAACCTACAAGTATATCGAGGATTCGCTCGGAGTGAACTACGCGTTCACGCACGAACTGAACGCCTATGTCAACTGGGGCCAGTCCGTGAAGCCGCCGAATATCAGTGCCTTGTATGGAAACATCGGCTCGAGTCCGCAGCCGGTGCCGCCGACAACCAAGCCGGAGCGGGTCAATAACATTGATGCCGGAGTCCGGTTCGAAAATGGGCGGTATAACTGGGAGGTCGGATTCTTCAACCGCGACTTCACGAACATTTTCAGCTCCACGTACAGTGATATCACCGGCATTACGCTGACCACCAATGCCGGCAAGGCGCTCTTCCGCGGCGGCACGATCAAGGCCGGGGTGCATTTGCCGTACCACCTGGAGCTCGAGGGCAATGCGGCCTACACCCATGCCGTGTACACCGAGAACTTCACGGACGTGAACGGAACGGCGTTCACCAATGGCATGTGGCGGCCGAATATCCCCGTGGTCACCGGGAATCTCGATCTGCTGTATTCGAACGGTCCGTGGCATGCGAGTGTGAGCGAGCATTACACGGGTTCTGAATACATCGTCAATTACGAATCCGGAGCCACCACCAATTACCAGTTGGGCGGCTATGGGACGACGAGCCTGAATGCCGGGTACACCTGGAACCTCGATAGTGGGTCGCTCAAGGCGCTGAAGTTCGACTTGCACGTGGATAACGTGTTCAACCGGCACTCGCCGTTCTACTCGGCGGGATTGGATACCGCCTCGACGCCGAACTTCCTGTGGATGATTTACAACGAACCGATGTTCGCGTCGCTGTCGGTGACTGCCAAGTTCTTCTGATGTGGAGCAGGGCACGTCGAGATTAGACATTCGCGGATTGTCGAGTGGCTGATCTCGGGTGCGACGAAGCGAGCATGGATGCTCGCGCCCTTCGTAATAAGATCATTTGCGCAGTGTCCCCACCCGACGTCAGTGATGACGTCGGGTGGGGACGCGCAGCATGGCGCCTGGTGGCGGTTGTGCGTGGCGCGCAGCCCGTTGATGTTTCGGGCTTACAAACGGCAAATGCGCGCTTGGCCAAGACGACGGGCCACGAGCGAGCCTCGCGCCTTCGCTGCCTCGGGGTCGATATGTCCGCGCGCGGGGGGGCAACGGGCTTTTCCGATGTTGTCGGTGGCGCGCTCGAGGCCGCTCTACGAGTCGCGCCTGGTCGCCGATGGCGGCCGGTGCTCGAGCGGACGCGTAAGCGGTCGACTCGGGACCCAGGTTTGGCTATCGGTGTATTCAGGCTGTCCCGGAGTGTCCGGGATCTCCCCGCGCCATCCTCGGGGAGTCAAGGTGAGCGCGGCCCGATCACTGGAGGCCGCAGGGAATGTGAGCGGATCCGGCCGCGGCGGGCGGGACTTGCCCGGCGACTGACGCCGGAGTTCAACCCCGGGGGCTGTGCTGCGGCGACGAATCTGCCGGTCTTGGAGTTCAAGGTTGAACCGCAGGGGTGCAGCGGCACTCGTCATCGCTCCTGCATGGAAGCGACTGGAGATTCGCGGGCCGCTCCGGGTTCGATCGGCTGTCAGGATGGGCGAATGATATGGGTCGCCCACTGTGGAATCGAGACGAACAGCGCGTGTAAATTGGGGGAAAAACTGCACAGATTGAAGCCGAAATTTCCCGCTAATAGCTTGAGGCTGTTGGCGGAGAAGAGGCTGACGTGGCCATTGCGCGGCGCGGCGTACCACCACGTTAGCCGCCGGCCCGGAACGATGTCGTTGTCCGAAAGGAGGGTCGAGAATATGACCAGTCCGTCGGGTGCGAGCAGCGTCTTGAGGTTATTCATCAGCACGTTCGGATCCACGACGTGCTCAAAGACTTCGAACGCGGTAATCAAATTGAATTGACTCAGCGAGCTGATCGAGACACCCGTATCCACGAATGGGTCATAGGAGGCTGAGTTCCAGCCGGCTTCGCGCAGCTCACCGGACAGCAGGCCCTTGCCGCCTCCGTAATCCAGATGCCTGATGGCAGTGAACTGTTCCTTGAACGTATTGCGAAGGAGGGCGGCATTCCCTCTGGGGCGCGCGTCGATGTAATCCGGATCGACATCGATATAGCGATCGTTATAGATATGGCGGGCGAATTCCTCGGAAGTCCATTTGCGGAATTCCGGTGCGTAACAGAATCCGCAGCTCTCGCAGCGCGCGTAATAGACCGCGGCCCCGGCAAGGGGTAGGAACTTCTGGCGCGCCTCCTCGCATGACTTGTTGAAGTCAACGACATCGAACAGCCGGGCGGTGTTCCCGCAAATACCGCAGCGCAGGGCATCATGCATGTCGAGCGAGGTCATTTCGTGTCGGAACTCTTTGGCGTTGGTAATTGAGCGCTTCAACCGATCCTGCTGACAGGAGGGTCTTGATGGGCGCGTCGTCGAACCCCTCGGGGAAGTGCGTCACATCAGGAGCGCGTGGATCAGGCGCTTCAACGTGAGGAGGCGCCACGTGGCTTTCGGCGAGGCCCGACCCGGTCGATACCTGATGACACAATTCCGTCGATCCTCCGGCTCCAGTCGGCCTTCGAAGACGAGGGGATGACAGTATGCAGCAGGATTGGAGCCGTTTACCCAGAATTTCGCTGCGCGACTGCCCACGGAATGGATAAAGATCGGGGTGGATCGGTCAATCTGTGTCGGTACGTGGCGCTGAGTCTGACTCTCGGCGCATCGCGGACATGATTTTTGGCGAATTTCCGGCAGCCGATCAGCCCCGGAGGCCGCTGGTACGTACGCCAAGAGGCGCCTGTTCCCGGCGCTGCAACGCAGTGATCTCGGCGTCGAAGCGTTGTGCAACGCGGCCGGCGCGGCTGAGCACATGCCGCTTGGCGTGGCTGCAGAGGCGCAGAGCCTGCTCGGTGGTCCGGGGAGCGCAGCGACGCTCAGCCGCTGGCTGCCCGCAGATCAGGTGTTGCCGGAACGCCAGCGCAGGATGGCGATTTGGGCGGGCGCCGGTCCGCGGCGTTCGAGGAGGAGTGTTCGACCGGCACCCGGTGGAATCAGCAGAGTGTCCCGCGGGCGGGCGAGCCGGGTGCGGTGTTGCCCGGTCTCGCGGATGCCTGCGCATCCCTCGAGGATGAACAGCGCGCTGTATAGCTCCGGTGAGAGCACCAGAGTGCGCGGTGCGGTGACTGCCAGGACGGACGGGGCGCGCACGATGCAGGCCGGCGAGCCCGCCGATCCTTTGTGCACGATCAGGCTCAGATCCGTGCAGGGCCCGTGGGGAATGGCGCAAGCGGTGTGCCACTCCCCCTCGAAGCGTGTGCCACGCCGGGCAGGGGAAAGGCGTTGCGTTCCGTGTCGGTGGAACCTCAGCCGCAAGTCGTCGCCGTGGACCAGAACCAGCGCCCGGCGGTAGCCGGGGTAGGCGGAGAAGGGTCCGTCCTGGGCGATGTCGGCGAGACTCAGTCGCCAGGTGAAGGTCTCCCCGGTGGCCGGATCGCGCGCAATTTCCAGGGTCATGCCTTTCCCGTTGCGCCACGGCATCGCGCGATAAGTCGCGGCTCTGAGGAGCTTCAGTGGGGGCGGCTTCACGGCGGTCGATGTCCTCATGGCGATGGCACTTGGCCGCGGTGGGCGTGAATATTCCTGCAGGTTCCCGTCGGCGTCGTGCCCCACGTCCGGATTGGGGCGCGGCGCGACCATCACAAGACGACGGCAGTACTCGTACGTGCCGGGTCGAACCGCCACGCAGTGGCGCCGGAGCTGCGCGGGGTGACCTCGCGCCTGCCTCACCGCGCGAAGTGTAGAGCAAAGATCTGCGCGCCGGGGAGGACTCGCCGCGGTGTCTGGCCGACACCGCAAGCAAGGGGGTACAGTGTAGGCGAGGCGGTGATCTTCGAGCTGGACAACTGCCACGCGCCGGCGCCGCACGATGAGGCGGGGGGCGGCGCGATCGCCACGAATGACAAGAAGGGGTGAACCATGTCGACGTCTCGACGCGAATTTCTGGTCTCCTCGGCTGCAGTCCTGAGTGCCGGGGCGGCGCCGTCGCTCGCAGCCACCCCGCATCCGGCGACGGCGGAGCGACCGCCAGGTTCGCCGCCCGCATTCGGAACGGCGCCGGGCGTCGGGCCCGAGGTCAGTGCGGCAACGTTTGCGCAGGCGGAAAATCTGGTGCGCGTGCACATGACACTGCCCGAACGCGCGGAGGCGGCGTCGAACTGGCGCAACAGCATGGCGCCGCTGTACGAGCGGCGCACCGGTCCGCGCCGCGTCGCGCTCGAGCCCGGACTTGCGCCGTATTCTCTGTGCAATCCGGTGCTGCCGGGCACCGATCCGATGCCGCACCGGGCCGCATTCATTCGCAGCGGGCGCGATCCGGGTCCGCTGCCGAGCCGCGAGGCCGACATCGCCTTCGCGCCGCTGTGGCAGCTGTCGCGCTGGATTGAATCGCGCCAGCTGACCTCAGAGCGGCTGACCGGGCTGTACCTGCAGCGGATCGGTAGGTTCGATCCCCGCCTGAAGTGCGCCATCACGGTGACCCAGGATCTTGCGCTGGCGCAGGCGCGCGCGGCGGACCGGGAGATCGCGGCGGGCCACTACCGGGGGCCCCTGCACGGCATCCCGTGGGGTGCGAAGGACCTGCTCGACACCGCCGGCATTCGCACCACATACGGCGCCGAACCCTTCAGGAATCGGGTTCCCACGAAAGATGCCGTCGTCGTCGAGCGATTGCGCGAGGCCGGCGCGGTCCTGGTCGCGAAACTCAGCATGGGCGCGCTCGCGCTGAATGACGTCTGGTTCGACGGGCAGACGAAAAACCCCTGGCTCCTGCAGGAAGGCTCGGGCGGTTCGAGTGCCGGACCCGCTGCGGCGAGCGCTGCAGGTCTCGTCGGCTTCGCGATCGGCAGCGAGACCGAGGGCAGCATCGTCGATCCGAGCGACCGGTGCGGGGTGTGCGGCCTGCGTCCCACCTTCGGGCGTGTGGCGCGGACCGGTGCGATGACGTTGTGCTGGTCGCTCGACAAGCTCGGGCCGATTGCGCGCAGTGTCGAGGACACGCTACTCGTGCTCAAGGCGATCTCCGGGCCGGATCCGGGCGATCTGTCGAGCGTGCCGAGTGTGTTGGATTTCGATGCACGCGCGCCGGTCAATGGATTGCGCGTCGGGTACTTCCCGCGCTGGGAGCAAGAGGCGACCGAGGTCGATCGGCACGCGCTGCACACGCTGAAGTCCCTGGGCCTCGACACCGTAGCCGTGGAGCTTCCGGACTGGCCCTACGACTCGCTCAACACCATCCTCTTCGCCGAAGCGGCTGCTGCGTTCGAGGAGCTCACCTTGAGCGGGGGCGTGAACCAGATGCGCATGCAGACGCCCGACGCGTGGCCGAACACCTTCCGTCAGGCGCGCTTTCTCTCCGCGGTCGATGCGGTGCAGGCCGATCGCTTCCGCCGGCTGGTCGCTCAGCACATGAAGACGCTGTTCGAGCAGGTTGATCTGCTCATCGTGCCGTCGCTGCGTGACGAAATGCTCACGATTGGCAATTTCACCGGGTATCCGTCCCTGACGCTGCGCGCCGGCTTCATCGAGATCACGCAGGCCCGCAGCGACTGGGCTCCTGACCCGAAGCGGCCCCTGCCGCATTTCAATCCGCCGCGTCGCGTTCCGCATAGCGTCACGCTGGTGGGGCGGCTGTTCGATGAGGGCACCCTCGGTAGGGTAGGGCTCGCGCTCGAACGTGTTCTGAACGTCGAGCATGCGCGCCCGCCCGGCTTCGCATGAGCGATGAGGGATCGGTCCACCGGGCTCGTGAAGCGAAGGTCTCGGTTGAATCATCAGCGCGGGTCGTCCGGGCGTGATTCTGCCCGGGGGCTCGACCGGGGCGCTCGCTGCTCGGCAGTCGCTGCCGTGACGGAGCCATTCGACGCGAACAGAGGTCTGAACTGATGTCGAACCGCGCGTTCTTCGCTACAACGCGAGCACGATTCGGATTCCCAAGTCCACGTCCTGCATCAAATCTGGGGCGAACCTGCAGATCCGTTCCGTCAACAGGCCCTTGTGTACCGTTATAAGCTGCGACACGTCCACCACCGAATCTCGGTTGAGGCCGCTGGCGCGCGCACGTACCCGGATGTTCCCAGGCGCTCGCTGAAGTCGAAGGTTGGAACTTATAACGGCACAGATAACGGTGCGGATCGCGCTCTGATTGAAGTCGTTGGACTGAACGATGAGCAGTGGTCGCCGAAACTCCGGTCCCGATCCAATCGGATCAGGAAGAGACGCCCACCAGACTTCGCCGCGTCGCATCTTTACCACTTTTCCATGGGAAGCGAGTGCGACTGAATCTTGGCGAGCTGCGCATCAAGCTCCGAGTCTTTCGGCTCTGCCCCATATACGGCATCGAGCTGCTCTCGCACCCCGAGGAAACGTTCATCCTTGACGTATTCAGCAACCGCGGTGCCATATAGCTGGCTGCGCGATATGCCGCGTCTTTTCGCCAAAGCCTCCGCTTCCCTGAAGAGGTCATCGGGGATAGATATTGCAGTCTTCACCATTCAAGTATAACCATGGTTATACCGAGCATCGAGAGACCGGAAACTCATTTCAGGAGGTGGGAAGTTGGTCGACGGCGTCGGGCCAGGATCCGTCGTCCGAAAGATGGACCGGGATTTCTCTGTGCGGACATGCGACCGCTCATGCTTTGCCGTCAAGATCAGCCGTGAATCCAATCCCCCGGCGCTTGGGACAAGGCGGATTCAACAGCTGGCGGATGGCAGTGAGAATTCCCACGATGGCTTCGTCGTGAGAATCGAGTTTTCGCTCCAGCTCGCCGAGCTTCACAGCGAGCTCCCTGTTGGACGATAGGGTTTCTCGAAGTCTCACGAATGCGCGCACCTCGTAAACGCTGATCTCCATTGCCCCCGAGGGCCATTGCTCGCGGGCTGTTCAGAACCATCGCGGCCATGATTGCGCCGTGTTCAGCGAATGCTTGAGACCGGAAGCGCGGATCCCGATGCGTCTGGGAACCGGGCGCATTTTGCGACCGGTTCAGCGCCTCTAGTTCGGCTCTCGAAAGTCGAAAAAGAAAGTCCTCTGGGAACCGATCGAGGTTGCGTTTAACCTGCTCGTTGAGGCGCTTCGTAGGGATGCCGTGCAGAGCAGCGAGGTCGGCGTCGAGCAGCACCCACCGTCTACGCACAATGCGGATCGCGTGGCTGATGTGCTCCTCTGGGACAGGTGCGGTTTCGGGCGTGGACATCTTGGCAGCGCAGCGGGACGTGATCGCATGCCGCCATCGCGATAAGTGATGTGTTCGCACACAAATGTTGCGAATGTCCGCTCCGCCGGTGCTGGCGGGCGACAATTAATAGTGGAACTGCCGGACGACCGGAATGGGTCGAAAGTGGATGGAGGCCAGGATGTGCGTTAGACGTCCAGCAATTCGGGAGCCTTCGCTTCCTCGCATTCAGGCTCCGTATCGGGAACGTGGTACCAGTCTTTGTGCAGTGAGTATTGTTTGCAGGAGTGGCATTGAGTGATTTCTCAGCGCCAACTGCACTTTGGATAAACCCCTCCCGCGTCGAACGTGTTCTAGCTCGTTCCGCACCCGTGAAGCTTGGGGGAGCAGGCTCATCTGCTCGAGGCTTTGGGGGACCCTCGACAGAGCGGACAGAAGATCCTGGTCGCAGTCACGGACCGAGATTCATTTGAATTTCCCCCGCGCCGCCCCGATCAATGCCTGATAGGATATGGTGACGGTCCGGTGAAGAATAAAAGCAATTAACCGGCCGCAATCACCGTCCGAAGCGCCTGAACGGCACCTCGGAAGTCCATCGTAATCTGGAATTAACCTATTGGAAAATAAAGAATTCTTGGTGCCCGGGAGAGGACTCGAACCTCCACGGTGTTACCCGCTAGTACCTGAAACTAGTGCGTCTACCAATTCCGCCACCCGGGCCGGGAGGGCGAGGCGCGGAAATCTACGCATCGAACCGGGAACTGTCAATTGAAAACGAAAGGAAAAACGCGCCGCACCCAGTACGGCCGCCAGGGCCGCCCCGCAGGGGCGCATCAGAAGGCGGAGACGAGCGAAAAACGCGCCCGCTCGCAGCGTGCGGCGCCGTCCGGCGGCGCCGCACCCGCCCGTAAATCAGACCGGGACGCTCACGAGCGCAGCGGCGTGCACGCCGGCGACCTCGTCGAGGGGCAGGTCAGCGCGAACCGCGCCGGCTATGGCTTCCTGCGCGTCGAAGGATGGAAAGAGAGTGTGTTTCTGCCGCCGCAGCAGATGCGCGGCGTGATGCACGGGGATCGTCTCAGCGTCCGTCTGGCGCGCGATGCGTCCGACCGGTGGTTGGGGACGGTCGAGCAAGTGCTCGAACACGCCGTGCATGCGTTTCTCGGCACCGTGCAGATCTCGGGCCGCAGCGCCTGGGTGAGCGCATCGGACCGGCGTCTGCAGTTGAGCTGTGCGGTGGCGCACGAGGCGCTCGGCGGGGCGCGCAATGGGGACTGGGTGATCGCCCGCGTCACTCGGCGCGGCGCCGGCGGGCAGCCGCCGCATGCGCGCATCGAGCGGGTGCTCGATCCGGACCGCCCGGTCGAGCTGGCCACCGAGAGCGCGCTCGCGCGCTTCGGCCTGCCGTATGAATTCTCTGCCGAGGCGCTGCGCGAGGCGCGCGACTGGGGCGATACCGTCGATCCGGCCGAGGCGGCGCGGCGTGAGGACCTGCGCGGTCTGCCGCTCGTGACGATCGATGGCGAGGATGCCCGGGACTTCGACGACGCACTGTATGCCGAGGCGAATTCGGAGGGATTCCGGCTGATCGTGGCCATCGCCGATGTCAGCCATTACGTGCGGCCGGGCACGGCACTCGACGCGCAGGCGCTCGAGCGCGGCACCTCGGTGTATTTCCCGACGCGCGTCATCCCCATGCTGCCGACGGCGCTCTCGGACCATCTGTGCTCGCTCGCCCCCGGGGTCGACCGGCTGTGCTTCGTGGCCGACATGCAGGTGAGTCCCGGCGGGTTGCCGAGGAGCGCCCGGTTCTATCCGGCCGTGATGCGCTCGGCGGCGCGCCTGACCTACACACAGGCGTACGAGGCGCTGTTCGAGGGACGTCCGGCGGCCCGGACCGCGCTCGGCGCGTTGCTCGAGCCGCTGCAGGCGCTGGTCGACGTGTATCGCGCCCTGCACAAGGCGCGCGCCCGCCGCGGCGCGCTCGATTTCGATGCGCCGGAGGCGCGCCTCGTGATCGATCCGTCCGAGCGCGTGCGCGCCGTCGAGCTGCGCACGCGCAACGATGCGCACCGGCTGGTCGAGGAGTGCATGATTCTGGCCAACGTCGCGGTCGCGACCGCGCTCGAGAAGTCCCGCACGCCGACGCTGTATCGCGTCCACGGAGAGCCGGAGAGCGAGAAGATCGAGCGGCTGATTTCGGCACTCGCGGCGCTGCAGATCGAGGCGCACCTGCCGGAGCAGATCGTCACGCGCGATCTGCAGGCCATCGCGCGCCGCCTCGGTCACGGCACCGAGCGGCCGTTCATCGAGTCGCTGATCGTGCGGGCCATGCCGCAGGCGCTGTATCAGCCCGCCAACATCGGACACTTCGGTCTGGCGCTCACGCACTACGCCCACTTCACCTCCCCGATCCGCCGCTATCCGGATCTGATCGTGCACCGCACCTTGAAGGCGCAGATCGGCGCCCCCGGCGGGGCGGCGGTGCGTTACGAGCCGGGGGAACTCGCCGTGATGGGTGAGAGCACCTCGCGGCTGGAGAAGCGCGCCGATGAGGCGGACCGCTACGTCTCGACGTTCCTCAAGTGCACCTATCTGCGCGAGCGCATCGGCCAGGTGTTCCTCGGCCTGATCACCACGGTGGTCGAGTTCGGCTGCTTCGTTCAGATCCTCGATGTCGGCGTCGACGGCTTGCTGCACATCGACAATCTGCGCGACGATGTGTACGAAATGGAGGCGCACGGCCATGCCTGGCGCGGCCGACGCGGCGGCCGGCGGCTCGCCACGGGTACGCAGGTGCGCGTGCTGGTGACCTCCGTGAACCCCATCGAAGGCCTGGTGGATCTGGAACTTGTCGAAGAACCCTGACAGAGCAGGCGCCGCCGGACGCGCCAGCGTTTACGGACTGCATGCGGTGCGCACCATGCTCGAGCGCCGGCCCGAACGCGTCGTGTCGATCCAGCTGGCCGCGCACCGGGATGATCCGCGCGTGCGCCAGATCGAGACGCTGGCGCGCGAGGCGGGCCGGCCGGTGCGGCGCATCGAGGCCGAGGCGCTGCGCGCGCGACTCGGCGAGGTCGCACACCAGGGCGTGCTCGCCGAGATCGAGCCGCTGCCGTCCTGGGGCGAGGCCCAGCTGTTCAGCGCGCTCGAGCAGGCGCGCGCGCCGTTGCTGCTCGCGCTCGACGGCGTGCAGGATCCTCACAACCTCGGGGCCTGTCTGCGCACGGCCGATGCCTGCGGGGTGCTTGCGCTCATCGTGCCGCGCGACCGGGCGGCGCACGTGACGCCGGTGGTGCGCAAGGTCGCCGCCGGCGCCGCCGAGACCACCCCGGTCGCGGTGGTGACCAATCTGGCGCGCACGCTCGAGCTGCTGAAGGAGGCCGGCCTCTGGGTCATTGGGGCGGCCGCCGAGGCCGAGCAGCCCGCGGCCCGGGCGGACCTCACCGGCGGGGTGGTGCTGGTGCTCGGGGCCGAGGGCAGCGGGCTGCGTCAGCTGACCCGCCAGCGCTGCGACCGGCTCGTGAGCCTGCCCAGCCTGGGCGCAGTGGAGAGCTTGAACGTATCCGTGGCCGCAGGGATGCTCCTCTACGAGGCGGTTCGCCAGCGCGGCGGCTGAGCCCCGACGGCCGGGGGGCTGTCCGGATGGGCAGGCCTGGCGGGGAGGGGCGGCACCGCCGGGCAGGGCGCTCCGGGACCTGCCGAGGTGTCCGGCCGCATTGCAGCGGGCCGGCCATTCCAGTATTCTCGCGGCCCCCGTTTTGGGGGACCGCGCCGCAAGTGGCGCGGTGCAGCTCCTTGCCGCACCCGTGCAGGCCTCGCGAAGGGCGGCTCTCAAATCCGTAAGGAGGACACATGAGGCATTATGAAATCGTGATTCTGGTTCACCCCGATCAGAGCGAGCAGGTGCCCGCCATGATCGAGCGGTACAAGGGAATGATCAGCGCAGGCGGCGGCCAGATGCACCGTCTGGAGGACTGGGGGCGGCGTCAGCTCGCCTTCCCGATCGCCAAGGTCCACAAGGCGCACTACGTGTTGATGAACATCGAGTGCGACCAGAAGACCCTCGGTGAGCTCACTGGCGCGTTCCGCTTCAGCGACGCGGTGCTGCGTCACCTGGTGGTCGCGATGAACGCGGCCGTGACCGAAGCCTCGCCGATGGCCAAGGGCGCCGAAGACGAAGGCGAGGGCAAGGGCCGCCGCGATCGCTCGCGCGATGAGCGAGATGACCGCGACGACAGTCCGTTGGCGATCGAAGCGGACGAGCCGGCCTGACGGCCGAGCGCACTCGCTACGCAATCCTCACTGAACATCGGAATCGACTCATGAACAGCAGAGCACCCACCGGCGGCGGCGGCCGCTTCTCGCGTCGCAGAAAGTTTTGCCGTTTCACGGCCGAAGGCGTGACGCACATCGATTACAAGGATCTGGCCACGCTCAAGGGGTATATCTCCGAGACCGGCAAGATCGTCCCGAGCCGCATCACCGGCACGAAGTCCTTCTTCCAGCGGCAGCTGGCGGTTGCCATCAAGCGCGCGCGATACCTCGCGCTGCTGCCGTACACCGACCAGCACTGAGGCGAAGTCCATGGACGTCATTCTTCTGCAGAAGGTTGCCAACCTCGGCAACATCGGCGATCGCGTCAAGGTGCGTTCGGGATTCGGGCGCAACTTCCTCCTGCCCCAGGGCAAGGCGACGCTCGCTACGCCGGACAACGTTGCGCGCTTCGAGGCGCGCCGCGCCGAGCTCGAGAAGCTGGCGCGCGAGCAGCTCGCCTCGGCCGAAGAGCGGGCCGCGGCCATGAAGGACTTCAAGCTGCTGATCAGCGCCAAGGCCGGCACCGAAGGGAAGCTGTTCGGTTCGATCGGGACGGCCGACATCGCCGAGGCGTGCACGCGTCAGGGCTTCAAGGTCGAGCGCAGCGAAGTGCGCCTGCCGAACGGTCCGCTGCGCATGATCGGTGAGCATACGGTCAGCCTGCACCTGCACGCCGATATCGACGTGCCGGTGAACGTGTCGATCGTCGCCGAAGAATAAGCGCAGACCGACCGGGCGAACGGTGGCCGCGTACTCCTCAGGGCACGGCGACATTCCGACGCCCCCGCACTCGATCGAAGCGGAGCAGGCCGTCCTCGGCGGCCTGCTCCTCGAGTCGAGCGCCTGGGATCAGGTCGCCGATGCGGTCAATGAAGAGGATTTCTACCGCCCGGATCACCGGCTGATCTTCGCGGCAATCGGCGAGCTGGCCGGCAACGGCAGGCCGTGCGACGTCGTGACCGTGAGCGAGCAGCTCGAGCGCATCGGCAAACTCGAAGCGGCCGGCGGTCTCGCCTATCTCAGCTCGCTCGCGCGCGATACGCCGACCGCGGCCAATGTGCGCGCGTACGCGGACATCGTGCACGAGCGCTCGCTGCTGCGTCAGCTGATCCGCGCCGGCACCGAAATCGCCGCGGCCGTCTTCAACAACAAAGGCGAGACCGCACGCGAACTGGTCGATGCGGCCGAACAGCGTGTGTTCACGATCGCCGAGGCCGGCACGCGCGGCCAGGGTGCGATCGCGGTGAAGACCCTGCTGCCGCGGGTGATCGATCAGATCGACGAGTGGCACAGCAATCCCGGCTCGCTACGCGGACTGCCGACCGGGTTCACCGATTTCGACAAGATGACCGGCGGGTTGCGCCCGGGCGATCTGGTGGTCGTCGCCGGCCGTCCGGCGATGGGCAAGTCTACGCTCGCGGTGAATATGGCCGAGTACGCGGCCGTGCATCCCAATACCCGCGCATCCGTGGCGATCTTCAGCCTCGAGATGCCGGCCGAGCAGGTGATCACCCGCATGCTCGCCTCGGTGGGCGGGGTGCCGCTGTCGAACCTGCGCAGTGGACAGATCTCCGATGACGACTGGGTGCGCATCACGAGCGCCACCAACCAGCTCTCGGAGGCGAAGATCTTCATCGACGAGACGCCGGCGCTGACACCGACCGAGCTGCGCGCGCGTGCGCGGCGCATCAAGCGCGAGCACGGGTTGAGTCTGATTCTCGTCGACTACCTGCAGCTGATGCAGGTGCCGGGTACGAAGGAGAATCGCGCCACGGAGATCGGTGAGATCTCCCGCGGCCTGAAGGTGCTCGCCAAGGAACTCGGCGTGCCGGTGATCGCGCTCTCGCAGTTGAATCGCGCCGTCGAGCAGCGCGAGAACAAGAAGCCCGTCATGTCGGATCTGCGCGAGTGCGTCACGGGGGATACCCTGGTGTGGTTGACGGACGGACGGCGGGTGCCGATCGAGGGTCTCCTCGGGACTCAGCCGGAAGTCTGGGCGGTCGACGATCAGCAGAGAATCGTGGCTGCGCGATCGGACAAGGTCTGGAAGGTCGGCGCGCGAGAGACATTCGCCCTGCGGGTTGCCGGCGGCAGATCGATGCGCGTCACAGCGAAGCACCGGGTGCTGACCGACAATGGCTGGGTGCGCGCGGAAGCTCTGATCGCGGGGAGCCGGGTGGCGGTCGTTCGGGACATGCCTCGTGCGGGTGTTAGCGCGGAACTGTGCTGGGAGTCCGTCGTTGCGCTCGAGCCGAAAGGTGAGGCGGAGGTATTCGATCTGACGGTGCCGGGTCCGGCCAGCTGGATCTCCGACGGCATCGTCAGCCACAATTCCGGCGCGATAGAGCAGGATGCAGACATGATCCTGTTGATCTACCGCGAAGAAGTCTACGACAAGAATACGACCAAGAAGGGCATTGCGGAGATCGATCTGGTCAAACACCGCAACGGTGACATCGGCACCTTCCTGCTGACCTTCCAGGGGCAGTACACGCGCTTTGCCAACTACGCCCCGGATGCGTACGCCGAGGGCGTGCTCAGGTGAGCCGGCTGATCCGCGCCGTCATCGATGCCGGCGCACTCCGTCACAACGTCGAGGTGATCCGCGCGCGCGCCCCCGGGGCACGGGTGATGGCGGTGGTCAAGGCGAATGCCTACGGACACGGTCTGGTGCAGACCGCGCTCGCGCTGCCTGAGGCCGATGCGTTTGCCGTGGCGCGCCTGGAGGAGGGCGTGCGCCTGCGCGAGCGTGGCGTGCAGACGCCGATCGTACTGCTCGAGGGCGTGTTCAGTCCCGAGCAACTGCGCGAGGCCAGAGCGCATCGACTCGAACTCGTGGTGCACGACGCGCTGCAGGTCGAGCTGCTCGCGGCGGCGGGCGAGCCGCACCGTGAGCCCCTCTGGATCAAGATCGACACCGGCATGAACCGCCTGGGCTTTCGGCCCGAGGCGTTCCGCGCCGCCTACGAGCGCCTGCGCGCGCTGCAGCCGGCCTCGAGCGAGATCCGCCTCATGACCCACCTGGCGGCCGCGGATGACCCGGTCGGACACATGACCGGCGAGCAGCTCGAGCGCTTCGCGGCGGCGACGCACGGTATCCCCGGGGAGCGCAGCATCGCCAATTCGGCCGGCATATTCGGCGCCGTCGCGGTCGGCGGGCAGTGGGTGCGGCCGGGGCTCGCGCTCTACGGCGCCTCACCGCTGCCGGAGCGCACAGCGGCCGAACTCGGACTGCGCCCGGTGATGCGGCTGGAGACTTCGGTGATCGCAGTCCGTCAGGTGCCGCGCGGGGAGACCGTCGGCTATGGTGCGACCTGGCGCGCCGAGCGTGATACGCGCGTGGCGATCGTGGCGGCCGGCTATGGCGACGGTCTGCCGCGCAGCCTGCCGAGCGGCACGCCGGTCCGCGTGGCCGGGCGGCGTGTGCCGCTCGTCGGCCGCGTGTCGATGGACATGATCGCCGTCGATGTCAGCACGCTCGAGGCGGTGAGCGTCGGCACGCCGGTCATGCTCTGGGGCGAGGGTCTCGCGGTCGAGGAGGTGGCCGGCTGGGCCGGCACCATCCCGTACGAGCTGCTCTGCAGCGTCAGCGAACGGGTGCCGCTCGAGATCGCCGGATCAGCTGCCGCTTAAGAAAAAGCCCATCTTCACGCCGGCGAGCTGAATCACATCGTTGTCGCGCAGCAGCGTCGGCTGCAGTCCGATCGGCGCACCGTTGATGACCGGGAAGCGGTCCGGCTTGTCGCTGTCGACGTGCACGATGTAGTACCCGTCGGCCCGGCGGGTGATCGCCGCGACCTGTACGCCCGGGCGCCCGAGCGTGGTCAGTGTCTTGGTCAGTTCCAGTTCGCGGCCCGCGAAGGCCCCGGAGAGCACCTGCAGCTTGGCGGCCTTGGGCGTGGCCGCCGGCGTGGATGGCTTGCTGCCGTTCGCCGCTGCGACCGCCTCGGCCGCCGCGCGCAGCGCCTGCATGGGCCGCGCCGAGGGCTGGATCACCATCGTCTTCTCGAACTCGTCCTGCTGCTCGTCGTCTTCCATGAAGCGCAGCTGGTGGTGTCCGACGGTGATCACGTCGCCGTGCTGCAGCGCATGCTTCTTGATCAGCTTGCCGTTGACGTACGTGCCGTTGGTGCTGTTCAGATCCTCGAGGAACGAGTCGTTGAGGATGTTGATGACCAGCGAATGGTGGCCGCTGACCGCCGCATTGTCGATGCGCACGTCGTTGTCGGGGAGCCGCCCCACCGTATAACGTTCCTTGTTCATGTTGTATTCGGCCATTACCTGGCCGTCGAGGCTCAAAATCAACCTTGCCATGCGTACTCTCCCGCCCCCCGTCAGCTGAACCACTTACGGATCTTGTCGAGCACGTTCTGGCGGGCCGGAAAGGCATCCACCACGTGCGCCATCAGTACCGAGATGTTGTCCCGGCCGCCGTTATCGTTGGCCAGCTGAATCAGTTGCTTGGCGACTGTATCCAGATTATCACTAAACGTGTTTATCGTTAAATGGATGTCGTCATCCTCGATCATATCCGAGAGACCATCCGAGCAGAGCATGAAGATCTGGCCCTTCTCGACCGGGATCTCGCGGATCTCGACGTCCACGCTCGGCTCGACGCCGAGGGCGCGGGTGACGTAGTTCTTGTTCGCCGCCCGCTGGGCCTCTTCGGCCGAGTACAAGCCCCGGTCGACGAGCTCCTGCAGCAGCGAGTGATCCATGGTGATGCGCTCGAACTTCTCACCGTGCGCGCGGTACAGGCGCGAGTCCCCGACGTGGGCGATCGTCACCCGGTTGTTGAAGAACAGCGCCGCGACCACCGTGGTGCCCATGCCTTCGCACTGCGCCTGGGTATGGGCGGTCTGGTAGATGATCTTGTTGGCCCGGTGGATGGCATCGCGCAGGATGATGCTGGTGCGCGAGAGGCCCGAGCCGGCGTCCACGCTCTGCAGGTTCTCCCGGTCGAGGTGCTCGCGGACCATCGTGACGATGGTCTTCACCGCCAGGCCGCTCGCGACTTCGCCCGCCTTGTATCCGCCCATGCCGTCGGCCAGCACGAGCAGACCCAGATCGGCGTCCCCGGCGATGGTGTCCTCGTTGTGCTCGCGCACCTTGCCGGTATCGGTCAGCCCGACGACGCGCAGTTTGTTCTTCAAACCCATGCAGCGCCCTCAGGCGGTGTGCAGAACATTGATTTTCTTGACGAGCATGCCCAGCCGATCCCCGATCCCAGCCGCGATACGCTAGCATTGCGCGCCGTGCAGTCCGAGTGCCCGGTCACAAAAGCCGGCAGTGCCGCACAGTTCCTGAAACATCCTAGCACCCGGCTGCGGTGCGAGCGTATCCATGGCCCGAGCGAGTTCCGTGTTCCTGTGCAGCGCCTGCGGCGCCGAGACCCCCAAATGGCAGGGCAGCTGTCCGGCCTGCGGGGAGTGGAACGTGCTCGAGCAGGTCAGTGCGCCGCGGGCCGCTGCCCGTGCCCGGGCGCTGGCCCCGGCCGCCGTGCCGCTGGCGCTCGCGGCCGCCGAGGCACCCGCCGAGCGCCTCGGCAGCGGCCTCGGTGAGCTCGACCGGGTCTTGGGCGGAGGTATCGTGCCGGGGTCCGTGACGCTGCTCGGCGGTGATCCGGGCATCGGCAAATCGACGTTGCTGCTGCAGGTGGCGGCGCATGCGGCGGCCGCCTCGCCCGTGCTGTACGCCACGGGCGAGGAGTCCGGCGCCCAGGTCGCCCTGCGCGCCCGGCGGCTCGGCCTGCCTGCCGGGGCGCTCGAGGTGCTGCCCGAGACGCATCTCGAGAGTGTGCTCGAGCGGGCGGCGGCACGCCGCGCCGCGCTGCTCATCGTCGATTCCATCCAGACGGTCGAGTCTGGCGCGCTCGAGAGCGCCCCCGGGTCGGTCTCGCAGCTCAAGGAGTGCGCCGCCCAGCTGGTGCGTTTTGCCAAGAGCAGCGCCACCGCCGTGTTTCTCATCGGACACGTCACCAAGGACGGCGCGATCGCCGGCCCGCGGGTGCTCGAGCACCTGGTGGACACCGTGCTCTACTTCGAGAGCGAGACGGCCAGCCGCTACCGCATCGTGCGCGCCACCAAGAATCGCTTCGGCGCCGTGAACGAACTCGGCTTCTTCGCCATGACCGAGGGCGGGCTGCGCGAGGTGCGCAATCCCTCGGCCATCTTTCTGGCGCGCGCCCCGGAGCCGGCCGCCGGCAGCATCGTCACCGTCACGCGCGACGGCGGCCGGCCGCTGCTGATCGAACTGCAGGCGCTGGTGGACCGGATGCGCTTCGGGGCGCCGCGGCGCATCGCCCAGGGGCTCGACGCCAACCGGCTCGCGATGCTGCTGGCGGTCATGAACCGCCATGCGGGCGTGTCGCTGCAGGAGCACGACGTGTTCGTCAACGCCGTCGGCGGGGTGCGCATCGAGGAGACCGCCTGGGACCTGCCGGTGGTGATCGCGCTCGCCTCGAGTCTCGCCGAGCGGGTCGTGCCGGGCACGCTGGTGGCGTTCGGGGAACTCGGCCTGACCGGCGAGGTGCGCCCCGTGGCCTACGGCGAGGAGCGGCTGCAGGAGGCGCTGAAGCAGGGCTTCAAGCGCGCACTGGTGCCGCGCGACAACGCGCCGCGCCGGCCCATCGAGGGGCTGCAGGTGGTGCCGGTGGCGCGCATCGATGAGGCCCTCGAGGCGGCGTTCACGGCGGCGGGCTCGGTGCCTGCGGCGCATGCACCCGCACGGTCTTGATCGCGTTGTCGGCGATCTGCAGGACCTCGAACAGGTAGGGGCCGACCTTCAGCGTCGTCCCCGGGGGGGGAATGGTCTCGAGCCGCTCGATCAGCAGCCCGTTCAGCGTCTTCGGTCCGTCGGTCGGCAGCTGCCACTGCAGCGCCCGGTTCACCGCCCGCAGCGTTGCGCCCCCGTTGATGATGTAGATCCCCGGCCGCTCGGCGTAGATGTCCCGGTGTGAGATGGTGGCCGGGTCGGTGGTGAACTCCCCGACGATCTCCTCCAGGATGTCCTCGAGCGTCACCAGGCCCTCGATGTCGCCATATTCGTTCACGACGAAGGCGAGCCGGCGCCGGTTGCGCTGAAAGTGCGCCAGCTGCACGTTGAGCGAGGTGCCCTCGGGGATGAAGTACGGCTCGCGGGCGCGGGCCATTTCCTCCAGGCGCTCGCGGGTGAGCGTGCCGCGCACCAGTTCGTGCGCAATGCGCTTCATGTGCAGCACCCCGACCAGGCTGTCGAGCTCCCCGTCGAACACCGGCACGCGCGTGTGCGGGGTGCGCTCGAGCTGCTCGAGCACTTCGTCCCAGCTCTGCGCCAGGTCGATGCCGGCGATTTCCTGGCGCGGGATCATGATGTCGTTGACGGTGATCTGGCCCAGATCGAGGATCGACAGCAGCATTTGCCGGTGGCGCGCCGGGATCATCGGGCCGGCCTCGGCCACCGCGGTGCGCAGCTCCTCGGTGCTCAGCGTCTGGCCGGCCGGGGCGGTCTTCACGACCCCGAGCGCGCGCAGCAGCCCGTAGGAGATCCCGTTGGTCACGGTGAGGAAGGGGCGGGCGAGGAACACCAGTACGCGGTAGACGCGCGCGGCGCGCAGCGCGGAGGTCTCCGGGTGCGCCGCGGCATAGATCTTCGGCGTCAGCTCCCCGAACACGATCACCACCAGCGTCAGCAGCACCCCGGTGGCCGGCACCGCGTAGCGCACGCCGGTGCGCTGGGCGAGGAGCGTCGCGATCGCCGAGGCGAACACGTTCGCCGCCGCGACGATCACCAGGTTGGCCCCCAGCCACTCCTCGGGCTTGTGCAGCAGGCGCTCGAGGAGCTTCGCGGTGCCCTGGCCGGCCTGGGCGCGGTGGCGGATGCGGTAGCGGTTCACCGAGAGCATCGCCACCTCGGTGCCGGAGGAGAAGGCGATGATGGCGATCAGCCACAGCAGGACGATGAGCAGCAACGGTACGGATACGGCGATCAAGTGCGGACCCTCCTTGGGCCTATAATGGCTGCCCGAACCGGATTCGTCACATCAGCATGTTCGAAGCCCTCACGACCCGACTCTCCCGGACCCTCGAGACGCTGCGCGGCCGCGGCCGGATCACCGAGGAGAACATCGGCGCGGCGCTGCGCGAGGTGCGCGTCGCGCTGCTCGAGGCCGACGTCGCTCTGCCGGTGGTCAAGACGTTCATCGATGCGGTCAAGGCCCGCGCCGTCGGGGCCGAAGTGGCCCAGAGCCTCACCCCGGGGCAGGCCTTCATCGGCATCCTGCACCGCGAGCTGGTCACCCTCATGGGCGGGGCCGGGACCGGGCTTGCGCTGCGGGCCCAGCCGCCGGTGGTGGTGCTGCTGGCGGGCCTGCAGGGGGCGGGCAAGACCACCACGGCGGCCAAGCTCGCCCGCTGGCTGATCGAGACCCAGAAAAAGCGGGTCGCCCTGGTGAGCACCGACGTGCGCCGCCCGGCGGCGATGCTGCAGCTTGAGCGCCTGGCCGGGCAGGTCGAGGCGCATTACGTGGCGGCCGATCCGGCCGCCGCGCCCGCGGCCATCGCGCGCGCGGCCCTGGAGGAGGCCCGTCGCGGGGTGTTCGACGTCCTGATCGTCGATACCGCGGGCCGGCTGCACGTCGATGAGGCGCTCATGGAGGAGGTGCGCGAGATCGACCGGGCGGTCGAGCCGGCCGAGCGGCTGTTCGTGGTCGACGCGATGGCCGGCCAGGATGCGGTCAATGCGGCGCGCGCCTTCGGCGCGGCGCTCAATCTGACCGGCATCGTGCTCACCAAGGCCGACGGCGATGCGCGCGGCGGCGCGGCGCTCTCGGTGCGCCAGATCACCGGCCAGCCCATCGTGTTCGTCGGTGTCGGGGAGAAGACCGAGGCGCTCGCGCCCTTCGATCCGGAGCGCATGGCCTCGCGCATCCTCGGCATGGGCGATGTGGTGAGCCTGGTCGAGCAGGTGCACAAGCAGGTCGACCGGGAGTCCGCCGAGCGCCTGGCCCGCAAGGTGGTCCAGGGCAAGGGGTTTCACCTCGGGGATCTCAAGAGCCAGCTCGAGCAGGTGCAGAAGATGGGCGGTCTTGCCTCGCTCATGGACAAGCTTCCCACCGCGGCCCAGAAGGGGGCCGTATCGGCCGAGCAGGGCGACCGCGACGTGCGCCGCCAGATCGCCATCATCAATTCCATGACGCCGCGCGAGCGGCTGCACCCGGCGCTGATCGACGGTTCGCGCCGCCGGCGCATCGCGCGCGGGGCCGGCGTGCAGGTCCAGGACGTCAACCGCCTGATGAAGCAGTTCCAGCAGATGCAGCGGATGATGAAGCAGATGCGCGGCGGTCGACTGCGTCAGATGCTCGGGGCGCTGCAGGGGAAAATGCCCTGATCGGGCGCTCCGGCCCCGGTGCGGGTGAAAATTACCGCCAACCCCTTTCGGATCAGGCGATAAGCCCGTAGAATCCGCGCTCTTTTTTGAGGGGCGGTGCCGCGGGCCCGTCCGGATCGGCCATTTGAGAGCGACAAGATCATGGTAACCATTCGTCTGACCCGGCGCGGGGCGCGCAATCAGCCCTTTTATCACGTCGTGGTGACGGACAGCCGCAAGCGCCAGGGCGGAGCCAGCCTCGAGAACGTCGGGTTTTTCAACCCCGTTGCCGGTGGCAATGAGCCCAAGCTGAAGCTCGACCTGCCCCGTATCGACTACTGGGTCGGTCAGGGCGCCCAGCCGTCCGAGCGCGTGCGCTCGCTGCTGAGCTCGTACCGGAAGCAGGCGACGGCCTGACGGTCGCCGCCCTGACGGGGCCCGTCGTGAACGCCCGCTCCCCCTGGGTCGAGCTCGGGCGCATCGGGGCGCCGTTCGGGCTGGCCGGGTGGGTGCACGTGGCGTCCTTCACGGATCCGCCCGATGCGCTGCTCGAGTACCGCCAGTGGCGTCTGGCGCGGGCCACGGGCGAGGCGATCACGCTGCGGCTCGAGGACGGGCGGCCGCACGGCAATGCGGTGGTGGCCCGGCTGCAGGGCATCGAGGACCGCGACGCGGCGGCCCGGCTGACCGGGGCGCTGATCGAAGTTGAGCGCAGCGCGCTGCCCGAGCCCGGTGAGCGGCAGCATTACCGCACCGACCTGATCGGCTGCGAGGTGCTCAACACCGAGGGCTGCCGGCTCGGCACGGTGAGTTATTTCGTCGACGCGCCCGCGGGGGCCGTCATGGTGGTAGAGGACGGTGGCGGTGAGTCGCCGGCACGCGAACACTGGGTGCTGGCGGATCCGTCGCATCTGCTCGAGGTCGATCTGACCGCCGGGCGGGTGCTGGTGGACTGGCCGGCGACGCTGGAGTAGCACGCCGGGTACACTGTGCGCGCCGCGCGGATGGGCGTTCCATGCAGATCGAAGTGGTCACGCTGTTTCCGCCGATGATCACCGGCGCGCTGCGCTTCGGCGTGGTGGGACGGGCGCTCGTGAGCGGGCGGCTGGCGGTGGGCACGGAGGATCCGCGCGAACACACGCGCGACGTGCACCGCACGGTGGACGATCGGCCGTACGGCGGCGGGCCTGGCATGGTGCTGAAGCCCGAGCCGATGCTCGCGGCGATCCGCGCCGCGGCGGCGCGGCTGCCGGGCGGCAGCCCCCGGGTGTGCCTCTCGGCGCAGGGCGAGCGCTTCACCCAGGCGATGGCCCGGGAGTTCGCGGCGCTGCCGGGACTGATGCTCGTGGCCGGACGCTACGAGGGCATGGACGAGCGGGTGATCGAGCTCGGGATCGATCGGGAAGTGTCGATTGGCGATTATGTGCTCTCGGGCGGGGAGCTGCCGGCGCTCGCGGTGATCGACGCGGTGGCGCGACTCCTGCCGGGAGTGCTGGGAGATGAGCGCTCCAGCGAGTGCGATTCGTTCTCGCAGGGGCTGCTCGACTGGCCGCATTACACGCGGCCGGAAGTGTTCGAAGGCCTGGAGGTGCCGCAGGTGCTCTTGTCGGGGAATCATGCCGACATCGAGCGCTGGCGGCTCGCCCAGGCGGTGGCGCGCACGTGGCGGCGCCGCCCGGATTTGGTGCGCGGGCAGGCGCTGCAGCCCGACGCGCAGCGGTTACTGAATGAACTCCTCGCCGCAGAAGCGGACCGGGGCGACGATCGAGGATGAGACTATGAGCAACATCATTCAAACACTCGAAAAAGAACGCATGACCCGCAAGGTCCCGGACTTCAAGCCCGGCGACACCGTGGTCGTGCAGGTGAAAGTAGTCGAAGGCGACCGCGAGCGCGTACAGGCCTATGAGGGCGTGGTCATCGCCATCAGCCGCCGGGGCCTGAACTCCTCGTTCACGGTGCGCAAGATCTCCCACGGCGAGGGCGTCGAGCGCGTCTTCCAGACCTACAGCCCGGCGATCAGCGACATCACGATCAAGCGTCGTGGCCAGGTGCGCCGCGCCAAGCTCTACTACCTGCGTGAGCGCTCGGGCAAGGCCGCGAGGATCGAAGAGAAGGTCTGACGCGCCCGCCCATGGGCACCGTGCGCAAGATCCTGCTCGGGGTGTGGCGCGGCCTGGACGGGCTGCGCAAGCTGCTGCATCTGCTGCTGCTGCTCGCGCTGTTCGGGTTCCTGGTCGGCGTGCTCTATGAGGCCAGCCCGACCATGCCGCAGCGCGCCGCCCTGGTGGTGGCGCCGCGCGGGCGCTTAGTCGAGCAGCTGAGCGGGGATCCGGTCGAGCGGGCCCTCGAGAACGCCCAGGGCGAGGGCGTGCACCAGACGCTGCTGTGGAACCTGGTGAGCGCGATCCGCGCCGGCGCGAAGGACCCGCGCATCGGCGCGCTGGTGCTCGATCTGGATGACATGGACCACGCGGGCCTGCCGATGCTCGAGGAGCTCGCCCGCGCCATTCACGTCTTTCGCGCCAGCGGCAAGCCGGTGCTCGCCTTCGGTACCGCCTTCGACCAGGACCAGTACTACCTCGCCGCGCAGGCGAATCAGGTTGACCTCGATCCGACCGGATACGTGCTGATCCGCGGCTTCAGCCGCTACTCGCTGTATTTCGCCGGACTGCTGAAGAAGCTCGGCGTGCACGTGCACGTGTTCAGAGTCGGCAAGTACAAGAGCGCAGTGGAAATCTTCACGCGCCGGGACATGTCCAAGGCCGACCGCGCGCAGAGCACCGCCTACCTCGACGCCCAGTGGTCGACCTATCAGCGGGAAGTCGCCGCCGCGCGCGGTCTGCCGGCCGGCGCGATCGCCCAGTATGTCGACACGCTGCCGAAAGCGGTCACCGCCGCTGACGGTGATGCGGCCGAAGTGGCGCTCAAGGCGCACCTGGTGAGCGCGCTCATCGACAAGCATCAGTTCGAACAGCGCGTCATCCACCTGGTCGGCGCCGACTCGCACGGCACGTTCAATGCCGTCGGCGCGGGCACCTACGCGAAGCTCGTGCGCAGCGAACGGCCGGCACCGGACGCCAGCGAACCGCGCGTCGCGGTGATCGTGGCCGACGGGGACATTCTCGATGGGCGCGAGCCGCCCGGGGCGATTGGCGGGGACTCGCTCTCGCGTCTGATCCGCACCGCGCGCACCAACTCGCACATCAAGGCCGTCGTGCTGCGCATCGACAGCCCGGGCGGCAGCGTCACGGCCGCCGAGGAGATCTATCACGCGCTGGTGGCGCTGCGCGCGAGCGGCAAGCCGCTCGTGGTCTCGATGGGCGATTACGCCGCCTCGGGCGGGTACTACATCGCCGCGCCCGCCAACGAGATCTACGCCAGTCCCGCGACGCTCACCGGCTCGATCGGCATCTTCGCCATCATTCCGACGTTCAAGCAGGCGCTGAGGAAGTTCGGCATCGGCAGCGACGGGGTGGGGACCACGCCGCTCGCCGGCCAGATGTCTCCGGGGCAGCCGCTGAACGCCGAATCGAAGCTGCTGATCCGCTCGCAGATCAACCGCGGCTACGCGCAGTTCGTGCAACGCGTCGCCGAGGGCCGTCACCTCACCGACGCCCAGGTCAATGCCATCGGGCAGGGACACGTCTGGGCGGGGGCCGCGGCACGGCACATCGGCCTGGTCGATCATCTGGGCACGCTCGAGGACGCCGAGCACGCCGCGGCCGGCCTCGCCAAGCTCGAGCACTACCGGGTGCAGTTCCTGCACCGGCGCCGCTCCTGGACGCAGCTGCTGCTCGAGCGCGCCCAGGCGCGAGCCGCCTTCGCGGCGGTCTCGCTGTTCGGTCCGAAGGTGAGTCTGCCGGGCTTCGGGGCGCTGGCCGGATCGCTCTCGCCCTACGCGCGCGAGCTCAGCGACCTGACCCGCTTCGGGGCGCGCGGCAAGCTCTACGCCTACTGCTTCTGCACCCGGCGCTGAAGCGCGCCCGCGCGCCGCGGCGCGCGGGCGTGCCGCCCGAGCTTCAGAGGGTCTGCCAGTCGAGGATGACCTTGCCGGAGCGGCCCGAGCCCATGATGGCGAAGGCCTCGGGGAACTCCTGGATCGGCAGATGGTGGGTGATGACCGGGGTCAGGTCGAGACCGCTCTGCAGCAGGCTCGCCATCTTGTACCAGGTTTCGAACATCTCCCGGCCGTAGATGCCCTTCAAGGTCAGGCCCTTGAAGATCACCTGGTTCCAGTCGATGGCGGTTTCCTCCGGCGGGATGCCGAGCAGCGCCACCGAACCCCCGTGGTGCATGGTGCGCAGCAGATCGCGGAACGCGGCCGGATTGCCCGACATCTCCAGGCCGACGTCGAAGCCTTCCTGCATGCCCAGATCCTTCATGGTCTGATCGAGCGTCTCGCGCTGCACGTTGACGGTGCGTGTCGCACCCATCTTCTGCGCGAGTGCGAGCCGGAAGTCGTTCACGTCCGTGATCACGACGTGACGGGCGCCGACGAAGCGGGCGATCGCCACGGCCATCACGCCGATCGGACCTGCGCCGGTGATCAGCACGTCCTCGCCGACCATGTTGAACGACAGCGCGGTGTGCGTCGCGTTGCCGAACGGATCGAGGATCGAGGCGATGTCATCGGTGATCGAGTCCGGCAGCTTGAAGGCGTTGTCGGCCGGGATCGCCAGATACTCGGCGAACGCCCCGGGGCGGTTGACGCCCACGCCGACGGTGTTGCGGCACAGGTGCCGGCGGCCGGCGCGGCAGTTGCGGCAGTGCCCGCAGGTGATGTGCCCTTCGCCGGAGACGCGGTCCCCGACGGCGAGGCCCCGGACCTCCGAGCCGACTTCAACGACGCGGCCACAGTACTCGTGGCCGACGGCCATGGGTACCGGGATGGTCTTGCGGGCCCAGGCATCCCAGTTGTAGATGTGCATGTCGGTGCCGCAGATCGCGGTCTTGGCGATCTTGATCAGCACGTCGTTCGGTCCGATCTTCGGCTCGGGGATCTCCTCGAGCCAGATGCCGGGTGCGGATTCCTTCTTGACCAGCGCTTTCATGCGATCACTCCGAGTTCACGGCCCACGGCGGCGAAGGCCGCGAGCGCGGTATCCAGGTCGGCGCGCGTGAGCGCGGCGGACATCTGCGTGCGGATGCGCGCCTGGCCCTTGGGCACCACGGGGTAGGAGAAGCCAATGACGTACACCCCATGCGCGAGCAGCCGGTCGGCCATGCGGGCTGCGAGCGCCGCATCGCCGATCATCACCGGGATGATCGGATGCTCGCCGGGCTTGAGCATGAAGCCGAGCCGCTCGAGGCCGGCGCGGAAATAGCGGGCGTTCTCGTGCACCTGCGCGCGCAGCTCGGGCCGCTCGCTGAGCAGCTCGAGCACGCGCAGTCCGGCGGCGGCCACCACCGGCGGGATGCTGTTGGAGAACAGGTAGGGCCGCGAGCGCTGGCGCAGCCACTCGACCACCGGGGCGCGCGAGGCGATGTAGCCGCCGCTCGCGCCGCCGAGCGCCTTGCCGAGCGTGCCGGTGAGGATGTCGATGCGCGCGGCGACCCCGCAGTGCTCAGGCGTGCCGCGGCCGTGCGCCCCCATGAAGCCGGTGGCGTGCGAGTCATCGACCATCACCAGCGCGTCGTAGCGGTCGGCGAGCGCGCAGATCTCAGCGAGGTTCGCCACCGTGCCGTCCATCGAGAACACCCCGTCGGTGGCGATCAGACGGGTGCGCGCCGCGGCGCTGCGCTTCAGGCAGGCCTCGAGTTCGGCCATGTCGTTGTTCGCATAGCGCAGCCGTTCGGCCTTGCACAGGCGGATCCCGTCGATGATGCTGGCGTGGTTCAGCGCATCGGAGATGACCGCATCGCGCTCATCGAGCAGCGTCTCGAACAGTCCGCCGTTGGCATCGAAGCAGGAGGAGTAGAGGATCGCATCCTCGGTGCCGAGAAACTCGCTCAGGCGCCGCTCGAGCGCCTTGTGCACCGTCTGCGTGCCGCAGATGAAGCGCACCGAGGCCATCCCGAAGCCGAACTGCTCGAGCGCCGCGTGCGCCGCTTCGAGCACGGTCGGATCGCTGGCGAGTCCGAGGTAGTTGTTGGCGCAGAGGTTGATCACCTCGCGCCCGCCGGTACTGATCTGCCCGCCCTGTGGGCTCTCGATCACCCGTTCGTTCTTGTACAAGCCCTGGTCCTTCAGGGCGCCGAGGTCCGAGCGCAGACGCTCGATGAGTTGAGGCATCATGCGGCGCGATTATACCCGCGCGCCGCCTCGGGCGGTGTCCGGCCGGCGTGCGCTCAGAGCGTACCGCCGAGGCTGACGGTGCGCCCGCGCACCGCCAGGCGCTGCGCCTGGCTCAGGTGCCCGAGGGCGCGCACCACCGTCTCCGGGGCGAGCCCGAGGTACGAGCCGATGTCGGCTCGGGTGAGCGGCAGGCGGAAGCGCTCCTCGCGCGCCGGCAGCTGGGCCCGCTCGATGTAGTTCTCGATGAACGCCGCGACCCGCTCGACCGCCGGCAGCCCCGCCCAGGGCGCGGCGGCCCGGTCGGGCTGCGCGGCGCTCTTCAGCAGCAGCCGCTCGAGCAGCGCGCCGTGCCCGGCGGCGGTGCCGGGGGCGGGCATGTGCAGCCGGCACACCGCGCTCGCGGTGGCTGCCTGCGCGGTGTAGGGCTGAACACCCCGCGCATAGCTCTCCAGCCCGACCAGTTCCCCCGGCAGGCGCAGTCCGACCACCCGCTGCGAGCCGTCCGGCAGGCTGATGCGCAGCACCAGGCAGCCGGTGGCCACGATGTACACCGCCGGCGCGGCACCCTGCTCGAGCAGACGTGCGCCGCGCTCGAGCGGCGGTTCGCGCCGGGCGTGTACGGCATCGGCGGTGAGCGGCTCGGGGCCCCAGCAGCGGCGCGTGGCCGGGCAGGCGGCACAATCGGTTTCACTCTGCGCGCCGGTGCGGCTGCGGGTGCGGTCGTGGCTGTTCATGTCGGTAACGCTAGCGCGGCGGATGCTGCGATAGATATCAGGATTTTCCGCAGGCCCCGGGCGCGCGGCGTGCGGAAAAAGTGATTTTCGTCATCGGGGCCGCTACGCGCGCGGCTGAGCGCTGCGGCATCATCGGCGCGCTCATGAACGCCCACGCCGATCCCCACACGTCGCTCGCCGCGCGCCTCGCGCACGTGGTGCCCGCCGCCGAAATCGCGCTCGCCGAGCCGCTGATCGCGCGCATCGAGGCGCTGAAGGCCGAACACGACGCACTCGTGCTGGCCCACAACTACCAGACGCCGCTGGTCAGCGCGGTGGCGGATTTCACCGGCGATTCGCTCGCCATGGCGCAGTACGCGCTGGAAGCGCCGGGGCGCACCCTGGTGGTGTGCGGCGTGCGCTTCATGGCCGAGACCGTCAAGCTGCTCTGTCCGGACAAGCGCGTGCTGCTCAGCGCCGCGGAGGCCGGCTGCTCGCTCGCCGATTCCATTGATGCCGAGGCGGTGCGCGCCGTGCGCGCCGCGTGCCCCGGGGTGCCGGTCGTTGCCTACATCAATACGACAGCGGCGGTGAAAGCCGAAGTCGACGTGTGCTGCACTTCCGCCAACGCCGTGCGGGTGGTGCGCGCGCTCGGCGCACCGCGGGTCATCATGCTGCCCGATCAGCACCTGGCCGGGTTCGTCGCCGAGGAGAGCGGCGTCGAGGTGATCGCCTGGGGCGGGCAGTGCGAGGTCCACACCCGCTTCAACGCCGCCGACATCCGCGCCTTCCGGCTCGAGACGCAGGTGACCGTGCTCGCCCATCCGGAGTGTCCCGAAGGGGTGCGCGCCGAGGCGGACTTCGTCGGCTCCACCGGGGCGATGGCCCACTTCCTCAGCGAGCGCCGCCCGCCGCGGGCGATGCTGCTCACCGAGTGCGCCATGGCCGACAACGTCGCGGTGCAGTGCCCGGACATCCAGTTCGTGCGCCCGTGCAACCTGTGTCCGCACATGAAGGCCACCACGCTCGAGCGCGTGGTGCAGGCGCTCGAGACGTTCGCCGCACCGATCGAGATCGATCCGGCGCTCGCCGCCCGGGCGCGCCGCCCGATCGCGCGCATGCTCGAGATCGGCTGAGCGTCGCGGCGATGCGCACGCTCGAGACCGATGTGCTCGTCATCGGCGCCGGCGCGGCCGGTCTGTGTGCCGCGCTTGCCGCCGCCCCGCGCCGCGTGCTGGTCGTCTCGGCGGCCGATCCGCGCCACGCCAGTTCCACCGCGCTCGCCCAGGGGGGGCTCGCTGCGCCGCTGGGTGCCGGGGATTCGGTCGAGGCGCAGATGGCCGACACGCTCGCGGCCGGCGGCCACAGCAGCGACCGGCGCGCGGCGCTGCGCGTGATCCGCGGGGCTGCCGAGGCGGTGAGCTTCCTGTGCGAGCTCGGCGTGCCCTTCGCGCGCGATGCGGCCGGCTGGCAGCTGCATCGCGAGGGCGGCCACAGCCGCGCCCGGGTGCTGCACGCGCACGGGGATCGCACGGGCGCGGCCATTTTATCGGCGCTGTTGGGGGCGGCTGCGCAGGCTGCGCATGTCGATCTGCTCTCGGGTCTGCGCGTGCTCGCGCTGCGCGAAGGGCCGGCTGAGCGGCTGTGCGGGGCCTGGGCGGTGGATGCCGCGGGCGAAACCGTGCGGCTCGAGGCGCACGAGACCGTACTCGCCACCGGCGGGGTGGGCCGGCTGTTCCCGAGCACCACCAACGGACCGGCCGCCCAGGGGGACGGGCTGGCCATGGCCCTCGGTCACGGGGCGCGCGTGGCGGGTCTGGAGTTCGTCCAGTTCCATCCCACCGCGCTCGCCGCCGGTGCCGATCCGCTGCCGCTGCTCACCGAGGCGTTGCGCGGCGCCGGCGCGGTGCTGCGCGATGCCCGCGGCGAGCGATTCATGCCGGCGGTGCATCCGCTCTCGGAGCTCGCGCCGCGCGACGTGGTGGCGCGCGAGGTGTGGGTGCGGCGCGCGCGCGGCGAGTCGGTCTGGCTGGATGCGAGGAGCGTCTTCGCCGGCGAGCACGCCGAGGCGTTTCCGGCCGCGCTCGAGGCGTGCCGGACACTGAGCATCGATCCGGCCCGTGAGCCAATCCCGGTGAGCACTGCGGCGCACTATCACATGGGCGGCGTGGTGGTCGACACGCTCGGACGCAGCACGCGGGCGGGCTTGTGGGCCTGCGGCGAGGTGGCCTTCACCGGGATGCACGGGGCGAACCGCCTGGCCAGCAACTCGCTGCTCGAGGCGGTGGTGTGCGGGCGAACCGTGGGCCGGGCGCTCGCGCGCGAGCACAATCCGCAACGGCGCATCCGCGTGCGGATTGCCGAGGAGGCACCGCCGCCGCTCGCGACCGATGCGGTGCTCTCGGGTCAGGTCCGCTCAATCGTCGGGCGCTGTCTCGGCCCGCTGCGTCGCGGCAGCGAGCTCGAGCAGGGCGGGCGCGACCTGGCGGCACTGGCGACGCGCCTGGCGCCCGAGGCGCTGCTCGAGCGGCGCCGTCTCGAGCTCGCGCAGGCGATGGTGCGCGCCGCGCTCGCGCGCCGCGAGAGCCGTGGGGCGCACTGGCGCGAGGACTATCCCGAGCGCGATCCGGCGCACGACGCGCGCTGAGCGCGCGCTCTCTCTCTAATGGCGGCTGCACTGGCCGCCGGCGCTGATTACCATGGGCCTCTTTCGACGTAACGGAGGGTGTCATGGCGATCACGCTCTACACGGCCACGGTGCCGTCCTATCGGCAGATTCTCGGTGCGGTCGCCGGGCTGCTCGGCACCGCTCAGACGTTCTGCGCCGAGCGGCAGCTCGCGCCCGAGCAGCTGCTCGAGGCCCGGCTGGCGAGCGACATGCTGCCGTTCGCCTATCAGGTGCGCGCCACGACCACGCATTCGATCGGGGCCATCGAGGGGCTGCGGCGCGGGACGTTCTCCCCGGACCGCTCGGCGCCGCCTGCGAGCTTCGCGGCGCTCGAGCGCCTCGTCGCCGACACCGATGCGGCGCTCGCGGCCCTCGACCCGGCGGAGCTCGAGCAGCTCGCCGGCCGCGACATGCTGTTCGTGGCCGGGGAGCGGCGACTTCCCTTCACGGGGGAGAATTTCCTGCTCTCGTTCTCGCAGCCGAATTTCTACTTCCACGCCACCACCGCGTACGACATCCTGCGTGCCCAGGGTGCGCCGATCGGCAAGCGGAACTTCATCGGGGCGCTGCGCCTGAAGGCCTGAGGATGTGAGGGCGGCGATGGATTCGGGGGCGCCGGCTCGCTATCCTCCTTTCAAAGACATCTTAATCGGCACACATGAAGGTGGAGCAGGGTGGCTAAAGTACCCCTTGGCGTCGGTCCGCGGCGCCCGCAAGTCGTTGTTCTGTTCGGCGCCACGGGCGATCTGGCCCGCCGCAAGCTCCTGCCGGGGCTGTTTCACCTCAGTGCTGCCGGGTACATTCCGGGCTGTCGCATCGTCGGGGTGTCCCTCGATGATCTCGATGCGGAGGGCTTCCGTCAGTTCGCGCAGCGCGCCGTGAAGGAATTCTCCACCCACGAGGCGAGCCCCAAGGCGTGGGCCGAATTCGCCGCCGGCATCGACTACGTGTCGCTCGGCGCCGGTGCCCCGGCGCTCGCCGCCGCGGTGCAGCGGGCCGAGCAGGGGCTCTCCGGGGAGTGCCAGCGGCTGCACTATTTGAGCGTGCCGCCGAACGCGGCGCTCTCGACGGTGCGTCTGCTGAGTGAGGCGGGCCTGGTGAACCGCTCGCGCATCATCATGGAGAAGCCGTTCGGCACCGACCTCGCCAGCGCCCGCTCGCTCAACGAGAAGCTGCACGAGGTGTTCAGCGAGGAACAGATCTTCCGCATCGATCACTTCCTCGGCAAGGAGCCGGCGCAGAACATTCTCGCCTTCCGCTTCGCCAACGGACTGTTCGAGCCGATCTGGAACCGCAACTTCATCGAGCACGTGCAGATCGACGTGCCCGAGACGCTCGGGCTCGACAAGCGCACGGTCTTCTACGACTCGATCGGTGCCTTCCGCGACATGGTGGTCACGCACCTGTTCCAGATCCTCGCCTTCGTCGCGATGGAGCCGCCCACGGCGCTCGAGCCGAACGCGATCAGCGAGGAGAAGAACAAGGTCTTCCGCAGCATGCTGCCGATCCGGCCGCACGATGTGGTGCGCGGCCAGTACAACGGCTACCGCGACGAGGAGGGCATCAGCCCGGAGTCCGACACCGAGACTTTCATCGCGCTGAAGTGCACGATCGACAACTGGCGCTGGGCCGGCGTACCGTTCTACCTGCGCACCGGCAAACGCCTCGCCGAGGGCAAGCGCATCATCTCGATCGCATTCCGTGAGCCGCCGAAGAGCATGTTCCCGCCGGACTCCGGCGTCGGCGCGCAGGGCCCCGATCACCTCACGTTCGACCTGGCGGACGTCTCGAAGATGTCGCTGTCGTTCTACGGCAAGCGCCCGGGACCCGGCATGCGTCTCGACAAGCTCAGCCTGCAGTTTGCCATGCACGATACGGGGCTGGTCGGTGAGGTGCTCGAGGCCTACGAGCGGCTGATCCTCGACGCGATGCGCGGGGACCGTACCCTGTTCACCACGGCCGAGGGCATCGAGCGGCTGTGGGAGGTCTCCAGTCCCCTGCTCGAGGGCCCGCCGCCGGTGCGCCTGTACGCGCCGGGCTCCTGGGGCCCGAACTCCATGCATCAACTGATCGCCCCGCACGCGTGGCGGTTGCCGTTCGAGCGGGGCTGGCGCGACCCGAACAAGGCCGGAAGCTGAGCCGGTAACGAAGCAGCGAACGGGGGAGCGTCCGCTCCCCCTCCACCGGCTGGATTTCCCGCCGGGGAACCCCCATAGCGTAAAATGCGTCCAATCGGTTCAGGAGGTATCAGATGGCGTTTCAGTTTCGGCGATCCGGCAACCCCGGCTTGAATCAGAACACCTTCGGGCGGGTGCCGCGCGTCGGGTTCGGCGAGCAGCCCATGACCGTGGCCGGCACGGTGAACAAGTCGTTCCTGCTGCTGGTGGTCATGATGGTCTGCGCACTGTGGCCGTGGTCGCAGGCGAGCGCCGGCAACCTGCAGGCCGCCAGCGGTCTGATGACCCTCGGGGCCATCGGCGGGTTCATCCTGGCGTTGATCATCAGCTTCAAGCCCACCACCGCGCCGTACCTGGCGCTGCCCTACGCGGCGCTCGAAGGCGTCGTGCTCGGGGGCATCTCGGCGATATTCGAGCAGCGCTATCCGGGCATTGCGATCCAGGCGATCGGTGCGACGTTCGCCGTCACCCTGGTGATGCTGACGCTGTACCGCACGCGCGTGATCCGGGTGACCGAGCGGCTCCGGGCCGTGGTGATGGGCGCGATGTTCGGCATCGTGCTGCTGTATGTTGGGGCGTGGATCCTCTCGTTCTTCCACTTTGCGGTGCCGTTCATCAACGGCGGCGGTCCGCTCGGCATCGGGTTCTCGATCCTCGTCGTGGGCGTGGCCGCCTTCATGCTGCTGCTCGACTTCGACATGATCGAGCAGGGCGTCGCGCAAGGGGCCCCGCAGTACATGGAGTGGTACGGCGCCTTCGGTCTGATGGTGACCCTGGTGTGGATGTACGTGGAGATGCTGCGCCTGATGGCGAAGCTGCGCGAGTAAAGGAGTGCCGCGGTGCGCTGGACGTCACCGCGGTCTGTTCGAGTGCAACGAACCGCCGCGGGCCCGAACGGGTGCGCGGCGGTTTTCATTTGGGGGCGTGAATGGACGAAGACGGTCCGCTGCTCGAGCCGGTGGAAGTGCCCTACACGGCGCTCTCACCCGAGGCGCTGCGCGGGGTGATCGAGGCGTTCGTGCTGCGCGAAGGCACCGACTACGGCGAGCGCGAGTACTCCCTCGAGCACAAGCGCGATGCGGTGCTCGCCCAGCTGCAGCGCGGCGAGGCGCGCATTTTCTACGATCCTGAAACCGAATCCGTGACGCTCGAGGCACGGGCCGGCGCCGTGCGGCGCCGGCCTGTGCCCTGAGGCTCGCTCAGCGCAGCACTTCCTCGAGGAACTGCCGCAGCGCCTGCCACGAGCGCCGGTCGGCCGCCTCGTCGTAGGCCATGCCGTTCGCCCGGTCGTTGGCATGCGGGTTGGTGAAGGCGTGCAGCGTGTTGCCGAAGGCGTGCAGCTGCCAGTCCGCCCCGGCGGCGGTGAACTCCTGGGCGATCGCGAGCACATCCTCGGGCGGGGCCATCGGGTCATCGTAGCCGTGCAGGATGAGCACCTTGGAGTGCATCCTCTGGGCCGGCAGGCCGCTCGGCTTCAGCAGGCCGTGGAAGCTCACGACGCCGCGCACGTCCGCGCCGCTGCGGGCGAGGTCGAGCACGCACATGCCGCCGAAGCAAAAGCCCATGGCCGCGACGCGGCGCGCATCGACCTGCGGCTGCGCGCGCAGGGTCTCGAGCCCGCTCAGAATGCGCCGGGCGAGCAGCTTGCGGTCCTGCACCAGCGGGGTGATCAGCGCCTGGCACTGCTCGGTGGTCTCACCGCGTTTGCCCTTGCCGAACATGTCGAGCGCGAAGGTGGCATAGCCGTGCCAGGCGAGCCGGCGCGCCTTGCGCTCGACGAATTCGTCGCGTCCGTTCCATGCATGGCTGATCAGCACCGCCGGCAGAGGACCCGGTCGTGCATCGTCGTAGCAGAAAAAGCCCTCGAGGACGGTCGAGCCCTCGCGGTATTCGATCAGCTGTTCCCGTATCGCCATGATGTTCACTCCACAGAAATTACGCAGGGGGGAGCGGCAGTGTACCCCGGGCGGCCAATTGTGCGCCCGGGGGATGCTTGTTACGCTGCTCGACCATGGTCACCGCACAGCAAGCCCTGCAGCGCCTGAAAGAGGGCAATCGCCGCTTCGTCGAGCGGGTCCGCAACCACGAGGCGGCCCTCGGGGCCTCGCCGCAGATCCACCTCACCCAGGAGCAGAAGCCCTTTGCCATCGTGCTCGGCTGCTCGGACGCCCGGGTGCCGGCGGAGCTGGTGTTCGACCAGGGGCTCGGGGATCTGTTCGTGATCCGCGTGGCCGGCAACATCGTGGCGCCCTCGTTGATCGGCAGCGTGGAGTTTGCCGCCGAGCAGTTCGGGACCCGCCTCGTGGTGGTGCTCGGACACTCCCGCTGCGGTGCGATTCAGGCGACCCTCGAGCAGCTGCGCCGACCGGCGGAGAACCAGTCGCCGAATATCCGCTCCATCGTCGATCGGGTACGCCCGTCGATCGAAGGATTGCTGAGGACCGAGCTGCGCAACGATGAGGATGCGCTCGTGCGTCAGGCCGTACGGGCCAACGTCGGGGTGTCGGTCAGTCACCTGCGCTACGGCTCGGACGTTCTCGAGCGACTCATCCAGAACGATGGGCTCGCGGTGGTCGGCGCGGAGTACTCGCTCGAGACCGGTGAGGTCGATTTTTTCGACGGCGTCTCGGCGTAGTCCTCCCCTTTGGAACGGCCCGCCCGGCGAGCCGCGGCGCTTCCTGGGCCGTCAGCGCCGGTCGCTCAGGCGAGGTGGCTTATCCGATCCAGCCGAATCCGCGCAGCATCACGCCGAGGAGCGCCAGAAACAGCGTGACCACGAGGCTGAGCATGGCCCATTCGTGTTTGAGCATCCGGGCGCCCAGGGTGGAAATTTCGGTGCGCAATTCGGAAAAGCCGGTCTGAGTTTCAGTTCGGTGGGCCTTGATCTCGCCGTGCATCTCGGCGCGTACGGCCTTGAATTCGTCGTGCATCTCGGCGCGTACGGCCTTGAATTCGGCCTGCATCTCGGTTTGGTTGGCGGCGAGTCTGGCGTCGAGCGCTTGGAAGTGGCGGTGTGTTTCGGTTCGGTGAGTCGACAGTTCCTCGCGGATCTGCCGAAGATCGATTTTCAGATCACTGATGTCGGTACGGATGTGCGACACGTCCGATTCGAGTCGCGCAACTCGGGAATTGAGGGGATCGGTCATGTCGTATGCTGCTGTGGCCAAGGAGGTCTCCTGGGTCACGAAATACCCCTGAGAAAGCAGGGTGTCAACATGAAAATGACTGAATTTCTCGAAAAAAACTAAACAGACAGACGGTAAATACAACGTGTCGAGAGACGCGTGAGCTGACTGTCAGTGAAGTCGTTCTGATTCGATGCATGTGACGAACGTGGGGCACGACGTCAGCAGAGACGGTACAGAAAACTGCGCGCGCGGGGGCGCGCTCAGGCCATCCCGCCGTCGACGGACAGGATCTGGGCGGTGATGTACGAAGCCTCGTCCGAGGCGAGGAACGCCACGAGATTCGCCACATCCTCCGGCCGGCCCGCCCGGCCGAGGGGCACCAGGCGCTTGAGGTCCGCCTCTGCGAACACGCCCTCGCTCATGGGCGTGGCCATGATTCCCGGGGCGATGGCGTTGACGGTGATGCCGCGCGAACCGAGTTCGAGCGCCAGCGATCGGGTCGCGGAGTTCAGCGCGCCCTTGGCGGCGGCGTAATTGACCTGGCCACGGTTGCCGATGAGGGCCGCGACCGAGGAGATGTTGATGATGCGACCCCATCGCGTGCGGATCATCGGCAGCAGCAGTGGCTGGGTGACGTTGAAGAACCCATGCAGCGAGACGTCGATGACCCGGTGCCACTGATCCGGGCGCATGCCGGGCAACACCGCGTCGTCGTGGATGCCGGCATTGTTGATCAGGATCTGGATCGGGCCGGCGAGCGCCTCGAGCGCCGCGCGCGCGCCCTGCGCGTCCGTGACGTCGAACTGCACGACTTCGGCACTGCCTCCTTCGGCCCGGATCTGCTCGATGAGCGCCTCGGCGGCCGGCAGCGCCTGGCGGGTATGCACACAGACGTGGTGACCGGCACGCGCCAGGCGCAAACAGATCGCCGCGCCGATGCCGCCGCTGCCGCCCGTGACGAGCGCGCGTTTCCCGCTGTTCATGAGCGCTCCTCGGCAGCGGCCGGATCGAGTACTCCGAACACGATGCCGGCCCGGCCCGAGAGCAGTTCGCGCGCCGAGCTCGACAGCACGAAGGTATAGAGCGCAGTGCCGGCGTCCCCGGCGATTCGCTCGGCGCGCACGTCCAGATCTCCCTCGAGATCATCCAGGCGCGTGACGGAGAGCTTCAGGTTGCGCACGCTCGCCAGATACCCGGTGCGGATCGGGGTGCCGAGCAGGCCCGCCATCAGAGCGCCGTGGGCGGCCATGGCCTGACCGGCATATTCGATGCCGGCCACGGCGCCGAGCCGGCCGCGCCCGCGCAGCGGGTTGTCGCTGCGGCGGTGGCTCGAGGCCCGGCAGCGGATCCGGGTCGTGTCCCAGCCGAGCACCGCATCGAGCAGACACATCCGGCCCTGGTGCGGGATGTGCTCTTCGAGCCAGCGCCGCTCCAGATGTACGGCGGCGGGCGGGTCCAGGCTGGGCGGCGTCAGGGACATGGCGTGACGGTGACGGCGAGTCGCAACGGCCCGAGATAATCCAACACGGCGCGGCCGCTGTCACGCCGCGCGATGTGCCTGAGCATCGGCAGGCCGCGCGCCGACGGTACACCGGCGCGCAGCGCCTCGAGCGCCGGGTCATCGAGCGTCGCTGCCGGCTCGTGCACGAGCTGCGCGGCCAGGCGTGCGCGGGCGCCTTCGACGGGGTGGGGATCGAGCAGCAGCGCGAGCGCAAAAGCGTCGGGCAGGGGGCGCCGGGTGTGCAGCGGTTCGGGGTACACGGTCTCGTAGGCGACCAGCAGCACCGGGGTGGCGTTCGCGGCGGCCTGCGTGAGGGCTTCCAGCAGTCCGGCGGCAAAACTGCCGTCGAACGCGCAGAGCGCCGTCGAGGGGGCCATGGAGCGCACCGCGATGCTCCAGTAGCCCGAAGCGGCGTTGTGCACCGAGTTGTGAAAGCGGGTCGGGGAGATGTCACGCTGGTCAGTGGCGAGCGTGGAGCAGATCTCGTGGCAGATCGACCCGTCACCGCCGCACGAGGCGAACACCGAGGCGAGCGGCTGCGGGTCGACGCCAGCGTCCTCGACCGCCTGCACGCCGGCGGCGAGGGCGAGGCGAACCGTGGTTGCGGTGCGCCGCCGTTCCGCCGGCGGCAGCAGGGCCGGGGCCGGCGCCTCGGTCGGGGCGTGTCGATAGGGCTGTTCGCCCGCGAGGACGGCCGCGGCGCTCGGCCAGTCCGCGAGACCGGGCCCGAGCAGGCCGATGCCGCGCACCGTGGCGCGCAGTTCACGCTGCGCCCTCACGCAGCGTCTCCCCGAGTGCGCTCGAACACCAGCGAGCAGTTCGAACCGCCGAACCCGAAGGAGTTGCTGAGCACGCGCCGCAGGGGCGCGTGTCGGTTCGCGGTGAGATAGTCCAGGGCGCAGGCAGGGTCCGGCACGCGGGTGTTCAGACCCGCCGGCAGCAGCCCGGTGCGCAGCGCCAGGGCGCAGATCACCGCCTCGAGCGCGCCGGCGGCGCCGAGGGTATGACCCGTGGCCCCCTTGGTGGAACTCGACGGCACCGGCTGCGCGAACACGGCGTTGACCGCGCGCGCCTCGGCGC
>Ga0315298_1001271_pt1 | contig 47068 bp, 52 predicted proteins | sample WHS_1_MG_FD_203077 | JGI IMG/M metagenome (GOLD analysis project Ga0315298, IMG submission 203077) | Extremophilic microbial mat communities from Washburn Hot Springs, YNP, Wyoming, USA - WHS_1_MG | ecosystem: Environmental > Aquatic > Thermal springs > Hot (42-90C) | place: USA: Wyoming...
AAACTACATAGGGATTATTATTGCCATCCAGTTGAATTTGGGGATAATCAGAAACCCCAGCATTATTAGAAAGATTGTCATAACCAGGCGTGCCATCCATTTTAGTCCAGCCAGTGCCCGGTGTCCACTTGGTAAAAAAGATGTCAGAATTACCAGTGGTGTCATCATGCCAAACCACATAGGGATTATTATTAGTATCCAGTTGAATTTGGGGAGAAATTGAGTTCCCAGCATTATTAGAAAGATTTTCTGAACCAGTAGCCGTGCCAGCCATATTTGTCCAGCCAGTGCCTGGTGTCCATTTGGTAAAAAAGATGTCAGAATTACCAGGAGTGTCATCATGCCAAACCACATAGGGATTATTATTAGTATCCAGTTGAATTTGGGGAGAAATTGAGTTCCCAGCATTATTAGAAAGATTGTCATAACCAGGCGTGCCATTCATTTTTGTCCAGCCAATATCTGGTGTCCATTTAGTAAAAAAGATGTCATTATTGCCAGGAAAGCCATCATACCAAACTACATAAGGATTATTATTGGTATCCAGTTGAATTTGGGGATAATAAGAAACCCCAGCATTATTAGAAAGATTTTCTGAACCAGTGGCTGTGCCAGCCATATTGGTCCAGAGTTTACCCCATAAGCGCGCTTGGCCTAAACCTGTATCCCAATAACCAGTAGTGTTGCTAGTATCTTGATAAATAGTACTGGTAAAATCTTCAGTATAAGTTAAATCAGCGGCTCTTATTTTTGGGACAAATTGGAGATTAATAAGAGACAGAGCTAAAAGCAAAACCAAAATCAAAATAAAAATACCTAGTTGAATTTTAAGAAAATTTAACCTAAACTGGCCCATATTAGATTATTATACCAAAACCAGTTTTATTTTAAAGTATTTTACTTGACAAAAATTTTTTTTATTAGTATACTTGAAATAGTTAGAAAAATTAAACAGCAAATTAAAAAAATAAAAAATAATAAAAGGAGGTGAAGCAAATGAGTAATTTTGGTAACAGGTGTGAAATTTGCGGAGGGTGGTTTGATGAGGCTGGTGTTTGTCCAGCCGGGCATGAGCAAAGAGAAGACGGCCCTGAGTCAAATGAATTTTTTATGGAAATAGAATGCCGCCGAATTAGAAAAGATGATATCTGCACATGTAATATTTGTGGCGGATATTTTCCAGCTGGTAATTTAGAGTGTGATTTTGGCCATATTATTGGCAAAAAATATCAAAAAAAATTTAAATTTAATCCTCCGAAGCGCTGACATAGAGTCAGCGCTTTTCTTTCACTTGTTTTTAATTTTTATTTATGGTAAATTATGGTAAAGTTGTTATAATCATTTTATGATGAGTCAGCGAATGAAAAAAATTTTTATTTCCCTTGGTCTGACAATTTTAATTTTTGGCGTTTTTGGTTTGGGTGTTTGGTTGGGAAGAGTGCAAGTGGTTTGTCCAATTTGTCCGCCAGAAAAGGTTGATTTGTCGCTTTTGTGGCAAGTTTGGAAAACCATTGAGGAGAAATACGCTGTTAAAGATAAAATCAATGCTCAGGCAATGATTTACGGCGCGATTAATGGTTTGGTAAAATCTTTAGATGATCCCTATACAGTTTTTTTAAAACCAGAAGATGCGAAAAAATTTTTAGAAGATGTTAAAGGAACTTTTGAGGGCGTGGGAATGGAGATTGGGATTAAGGATGGCCAGTTGTGGGTGGTAGCGCCTTTAGCCAATACGCCAGCAGAAAGAGCTGGTTTGCGGGCTGGTGATAAAATTTTGCAAGTTGATGGCAAATCAACCGAAGGTATTACTATTGATGAAGCAATTAATTGGATTCGTGGACCAAAAGGAACAGAAGTGGTTTTAACTATTTATCGCGATGAATGGGGCGAAGCCAGAGATATTAAATTAATTAGAGATGTGATTGATGTGCCAGCCTTTAAATTAGAATTAAGAGATGATAAAATTGCTTATTTAAAAATTTATCAATTCTCGGAAAAAGCCGGTTATGAATTTCCAGAAATCGCTCTGCAAATTTTAAACAGCGATGCGCAAAAAATAATTTTAGATTTGCGGGATAATCCGGGTGGTTATTTGGAAGTGGCGCAGGAAATTGCCAGTTGGTTTTTGGAAAAGGGCCAGGTTGTGGCAATTGAAGATTTTGGCGGCCGGCAAGAACAAAAATTTTATTTAGCTAGAGACAATGCCCGATTGGTTGCTTATCCAGTAGTTATTTTAATTAACAAAGGTTCAGCTTCCGGCGCGGAAATTTTGGCTGGCGCCTTGCGTGACAACCGGGGAATAAAATTGATTGGCGAAAAATCATTTGGTAAGGGTTCAGTTCAAGAATTGGTTTCATTAAAAAATAATTCTTTTTTGAAAATAACTGTTGCTAATTGGCTAACACCTAAAGGCGAATTAATTACGAATAAAGGTTTAGAGCCAGATATTAAGGTGGAGATGACCACAGCCGATTATGAAGCGGGTCGCGATCCACAATTAGAAAAAGCTATTGAAATAATAAAAGAGATTAGATAAAATTATAAAAATAAATTAATTAAATTAAAAGATATGCGCGTCATTCTTCTTAAAGACATAGAAAAATTGGGTAAAAAATACGAAATTAAAAATGTGAAAGATGGTTATGCCAAAAATTTTTTGATTCCTCAAGGTTTAGCCAAACCAGCCACACCACAAGCTTTAAAATGGTTAGAATTGCAAAAAGAAATTCAACAAAAGAAGGCAGAAGAAGAACTAAAGAAAGTTCAAGAATTTGCTTCAAACCTTGATGGCTTAGAGATAACCATCCCCGTTAGGGTTGGAGAAAATGAACAATTATTTGAATCAATTACTGCACAAAAGATTGCTGAAAAATTAAAGGAGATAGGCTACGAAGTTAAAAAAACGCAGATTGATTTGGCTGAACCAATTAAAGAGTTGGGCGAGTTTCCAGTTAAAATTAAATTAGAGCATAATTTAGAGGTTGAAATTAGGGTTATTGTTACCAAAATTGAAACAGAATAAATTTATTTAAACTATGGCACGTTATCTTTTTGTCGCAGGCGGAGTAATGTCAGGCATTGGTAAGGGCGTGACAACTGCTTCTATTGGCAAAATTTTGCAAAGCAAAGGATTTAAGGTTACAGCTATAAAAATTGATCCTTATATTAATGTTGATGCCGGCACAATGAATCCCATTGAGCATGGCGAGGTATTTGTGACCAAAGATGGTTTAGAGTGTGATCAAGATATTGGCAATTACGAAAGATTTTTGAATGAGGAATTGACCAGAACGAATTATATGACAACTGGTTCGGTTTATGAGACAGTTATTCATAAAGAACGGAATTTAGAATATAAAGGCAAATGTGTTGAGGTTGTCCCGCACATTCCCAATGAAGTTATCTCGCGAATTCACCAAGCGGCTAAAAAAACCAAAGCCGATTTTGTTTTAATAGAAATTGGCGGCACAGTGGGCGAATATCAGAATTTATTATTTTTGGAAGCAGCCAGAATGATGAAATTGCAATATCCCAAGAATGTTCTCTTTATTTTAGTCAGCTATTTGCCGGTGCCGCAAATGATTGGCGAAATGAAAACAAAACCGACCCAATACGCTGTGAGAACTTTAAATTCGGCCGGTATTCAACCTGATATTATTATTGCTCGTTCCGAAGTGCCTTTAGACCAGATAAGAAAGAAGAAAATTTCTATTTTTTGCAATATTCATGAAGAAGATGTGATTTCTGCACCTGATATTGAATCAATTTATGAAGTGCCAATTAATTTTGAAAAAGATAATTTAGGCAAATTGATTTTGAAGAAATTTGGTCTAAAAGAAAGAAAAAAAGATTTAAAAGATTGGCAAAAATTAGTCAAAATTATCAAAACCGCCAAGAAAAAAGTAAAAATCGGCATTATTGGCAAATACTTTGAAACTGGCGAATTCACTTTGGCTGATTCTTATATTTCAGTCATTGAAGCAGTGAAGCATGCTGCTTGGTCTCATAAAGTTAAACCAGAATTGGTTTGGTTATCAGCCGAGAAGTATGAGAAAAATATAAATAAGTTAAAAGAATTAAAAAATTTTGCTGGTTTGATTGTGCCAGGCGGTTTTGGTAGTCGGGGAATTGAGGGAAAAATAAAAGCAATTGAATTTGCTAGAAAAAATAAAATTCCCTTTTTAGGACTTTGTTTGGGTATGCAATTGGCAGTGATTGAATTTGCTCGTAATGTTTGTCGAATGAAAGATGCTAATACTACGGAAATTGTTAAACATTGTCGTTATCCGGTAATTGACACAATGCCTGAACAAAAAGCTTTATTAAGTGAAAAGAAATATGGCGGAACAATGCGTTTAGGCGAATATTTATGCTTATTAAAAAAAGGAACTTTGGCTTATTCAATTTATGAGAAAGCGAATTATTGGGAGAAAAAACGAAATAAAAAAGGCGATATTTTAATTAAAGAAAGACATCGCCATCGCTATGAATTAAATAATGAATTTAGAAAAGAATTAACTGTTGGTGGTTTGATAATTTCTGGAATAAATCCGGAAAGAAATTTGGCAGAAATTATTGAAATAAAAGACCACCCATTTTTTATTGGTGTCCAATTTCATCCAGAATTTAAATCAAAACCGCTTAGCCCTCATCCTTTGTTTAGAGAGTTTATTCGAGCAGCCTTGCGCGAGAAAACTAGTAACTTAAATTAGTTATTTAACATTAACAATTTTAACCAAGCGTTGTGAGTTATCAAAACACCTTTTTCTTTTAGTAGTGAAATAAACTACCCCTTCTTTGAGAGCATAAATTGTTTTGTCACGGCCACATTTAACATTTTTGCCAGGTAAAAATTTTGTGCCTTTTTGTCGGACAATAATATTACCAGGTTTTACTTTCTGGCCTTCATAAATTTTTACCCCTAAATATTTAGGTTGAGAGTCGCGGCCCAATCTAGTTGAACCAGCTGCTTTAGTTTTTGCCATAAGAATTTAATTAAGTTATTAAGTTTATTTTCATATGTTATCAAAAATAAAAAATTTTGTCAAAAACCGCGAACAATGGAGTTGGACGCAGTGGAAAATAAAAACCAAAACTTTCATTGACGAGCGGCAGGCTGATATTATTTTAGTGATTGGTGTAATTTTGATTTCTTTATTTTCTTTTGCCATGGGTTATCTAGTGGCTAAAAATCAAGATAAAGAGCCATTAAAATTGGAAATGCCTCATTCCCAATTACCAAATTTAAATGCTACGGTAATTGATAATAGGAAATTTTTATGAGAATAGCAATTATCGGCGGCGGTATTAGTGGTTTATATTTGGCTTGGCAATTGAGTAAACGAGGTGAAGAAGTAGTTGTTTTTGAAAAAAAAGAAAAAATAGGCAAAGAGGTTTGTTCGGGTTTATTTTCAAAAAGAATTTTTGATTTTATTCCAGAAAGCCAGAATTTAATTGAAAAAGAAATTAATGATTGTTTAATCTATTTTCCCAGTAAAACGATTAAGGTACATTTTAATCAGCGTTTTTTTCTTATTAACCATGCCCAGCTTGATCAATTAGTAGCGGAATTAGCGCAGCAAAGTGGGGCGAAAATTTTTCTAAAACAGCCGGTTGATTTAGTTAACTTTCCTCATTTTTTAGAAAAAAAATTGGGCAATTATGGTTATTTTGACAAAATTATTGGCTGTGATGGGGCTAATTCCACAGTCAGAAAAATTTTAGGTTTAAATCAGCCCAATTATCGTTTAGGTATCCAATATATTATTCCACAAAAAAATTTTTCAGAACCAACAATTAATTTCGTGGAAACCTGGCCCACAATTAATGGTTTTATTTGGAAAATTGTTCATCATCAAGAAATAGAATATGGTATTATTAGCCAACCTCTTTTGGCAAAAAAATTATTTAGTGAATTTTTAAAAAAGAACAAAATTCAACTCAAAGAAGGAAATCTGAAAGCCGCTTTAATTCCTCAGGGATTAGTTTTTCCTCAAAAAATACCTGATATTACCCTAAGTGGTGACGCAATTGGTTTAACGAAACCTTGGTCGGGTGGGGGAGTGGTTTGGTCATTGATTGCTAATCAAATTCTTTTAAAAAATTTTCCTGATTTTAAGAAATATCAACGCGCAGTTCAGAAAATTTTTTTACCTAAAATTATTTTAGCCAAATTAGCCATTAAGATTGTTTATTTATGGGGAAGCAGATTAATGAAGTTATTACCGCGCCATATTGAAATAGATGGCGACTTTTTGTTATAATTCAAAAATTATGCCAGAAAAGAAAAAAAATATTCCATATCATTTAGGCATTATTATTGATGGCAATCGGCGCTGGGCTAAAGAAAGGGGGTTGCCAGTTTTTGTTGGTCATCAGCGTGGTTATGAGAAAGTAAAACAGGTTGGCGATTGGTGTTTAAAAAAAGGTATAAAAATTTTAACTATTTTTGCTTTTTCTGCAGAAAATTGGCATCGTTCAAAAAAACAAGTAAATTATTTAATGAAATTATTAAAAAAAGCACTTAGTCCCAGAAACATCAAACAATTTAATCAAAAAGGAATTAAAGTGCAAGTGATTGGTCAAAAGGAAAGATTGGATAAATCATTCCAAAAAATAATTGCTCGGGCTGAAGAAAAAACTAAAAATAATAAAAAAGGCATTTTAAATTTAGCCATCAGTTATGGCGGTCGAGCAGAGATAGTTGAAGCGATTAAAAAAATTATTAAAGAAAAAATTCCTTTAGAAAAAATTAACGAAGAAACAGTTAGCCAACGTCTTTGGACAGCTGGTTTGCCTGATCCAGATTTAATTATCCGAACCAGTGGGGAATTAAGAACCTCTGGTTTTTTAACTTGGCAATCAGCCTATGCTGAATTATTTTTTATTAAAAAATATTGGCCTGATTTTACTGAAAAAGATTTAGATGAAGCTCTGGCTGATTATAGTCAGCGCCAGCGCCGTTTTGGCCGATAGGTTTATTGTGCGACAAAATATTAGCTCCAAGCCAAAAAGGCGAATGGATTATATATTTTCTCTTAAATCACTTCTAAATAGCCTATAAAAGCAATTTTTAGCCTAAAAATAGGCTTTTTTATAATAGACACTTGATTTATCGCTTATTTCTCAAACCCTATTATTTATTGTGCGACAAGGTTATTAAGCTTAACTGAAGTTTAATTTCCGGCTATTTTATTTATTAAGAAAGATTAAGAGGCATGAGTAGGTTGGAGTTGTTGGGCTATTGATTCAGCAATATTAAGCCATTTGGGAGATTTAATTTTTCTACTTTTATATTGAGACATTGATTTTTGAATTTCAATTAAACGCAGGAAATCTTGTTTAGGCCAGCTTAATAATGGTTGGCCTTTATGTTGGTAGAGGATTTTAATGGCTTCAGCCCATAAAATAAAGTCTTTTTGTTTTGTTTTAGATAAAGGATTATTTTCAAAATAAGGCACAATAAATTGGTATAAATCATTAATTGATTGAACTGAATAACGGAAATAGCTGCCCTGATTGATAAAATGAAGCTCACCACACTGAAGAATTTTTTTAATTTCTCTTAAAATTTCTTCTTGTTCAGTTTTTAGGATAATCACAAATTGCGCTTTCCAACTATAATAAACTGGTTTGCCAGTTCTTTTGTAGCGAATATCACGTCTAAATTGTAGATTAAAACAACCATTTTCATTAACAATTTCAGTAATTTTCATAAATTTATTCTTTTAATGGATGATATTTTTGAAATGTTTTTTCTGCAAAACGATTAGAGGCGCGGACATAACGGGTCGTGGTATCAAGCGATTCGTGGCCCAATAATATTTGAATAGCTGCCACACTGGCACCTCTTTCTGCTAAATAAGTGGCAAAAGCACGTCTTAGACCATGAGGCGTGACTGGAATATTTAAACCCAATAATTCACGATACTTTTTAATGCGGTCTTGCAGATAATTGGCTGAAATTTTTTTATTTTTTGAATGAATATTTTTACCGCGTGATGGCACAAAGAGATATGGTGAATCAGTAGGTGGTCGAACAGCCAAATAATTTTTGATACATTTTTGAGCCCGTGGTGTTAAATAAACAAACCTTTCTTTTTTACCTTTACCCCTAATAAATATACGTCCATTTTTATCAATATCACTTAATTTAATATTAATCAACTCGGAAATTCTGGCACCAGTCGAAAAAAGCGTTTCTAAAATTGCCTGATTGCGTAAAGCCACAAATTTATCTTTTTCCAACTGGCGCGGCGCAGCCAATAATTTTTTAATCTCTTCAAAATCACCAACGCGTGGCAATTTTTTTTCTGTTTTAATTAATTTGACCGCATTGGGTGGTAAAGGAACGGCATAATCAACATCAACTAAATATTTTAAATAAGATCGTAAGGCTGAGAGCATGCGATTAATTGAAAAACTGGATAAACGATGTTGGCCTAAAGAAGCTTGGGGTGTTTTACGGTCACGGGATGATAAATAAGCCTTGTAATTAAGAATGGTTTTTTTATCAATTTTTTCAAAGGGGAGATTGATTTCGTTTAAAAAATTTTCAAAAACTTTTAAATCTCTTTCATAATTATAAAGAGTTTCTTCAGAAAGATTTCTGGTTTGCAGTTCCAAAAGAAAGTCATCTAAAAGGGGTAGGCTTATTTTAGTGGGTTGATTGGGATTGGTCATAAAGCTTAATTTTATTGAGTGTTAGGGATATTATACTCAATAATCTATATTCAGAATAAGCCCAATAAAAACCCTTGTCAAGTGGAAAACTATTTATCCCCTAAGGTTATCTTAGGATATTTTTTTTACGTAATTGTAATTTATATTTTAAACAACTTTTTTAACACACTTTTTTTACAAAACCCTATTTTTACCTTTATTTATGTAATATTTAAATTTATGCAAGGCTCTAAAAAAAATTCAAAACAAATAAGCCATATCATTGCTATGGCTTTTTTATAGCGTATCTAGAGAAAGAAAAAATCAAATAATATGTTGTCGCACAATAAAAAGACCTTATTAGTTTATAAGGTCTTAAATAAAAAAGGAGAAAAGGAAGGAAGATGGATACGAGTGAAGGTAAGGAGTATAAGGAGTAGATGTGGACGAATCCTTCCTTTTCTCCATTTTGAATTCTTTAGAGAGCAGGAATTAAATAATTAATTCCTGCTCTCCCCCATCTACCTATATGTTAAAGAAGGAGGTTCTATATAGATGATATTACGAAATTAATTTTTTGTCAAGTTCTTTTACTTAAAAAATTCTTTTAATCTTTGCCACCAGGTGGGCACTTCAGTTTTTATTTCTTGTTTTAATTCTTCTTTTTCTGGATAAAATCTTTCTTTGAAAATTTTAATTCTTTTATCAATTTCTGGTTTAAGATGAACATCAAACCAGTTTTTAATTTTTACACCAAAATGAATATAAAACCAATTCCACATTTTTCGCCAAACAGGCAGAACTTCTTCATAAAAAGTTTTTTTGATAATTCCTGGCAATATTTTATCACTTGTTTCAATCATTTGTTCGCCAATTTTTTGGCTTTCTTGCAAGTTCTCTGGCGGTTTAACAGGTGATTCTTGTTGGGCCCAAGAACAAATTGGCATTAATAAACTAATAATAATTAAGCTGAAAATTATTTTTTTTAACATAATAATTTTTGGGCTTGAATTATTCTTTTTAAGGTTTTTTCTTTGCCTAAAACCTCAGCAATTTCTAATGTGCCAGCCGAATTTTTTTGGCCAGTTAAAGCTACCCGGAAGGGCCACAACAACTCTCCCCTGTCTTTAATTTTTGCTTGCTCAATTAATTTAGTTACTTCTTTTTCAATAATTTCTTTTCGCCAATCTTCTATTTTAATACTTGATAAAATTTTTTCCAATTTATTTAAATTATTTTTAATTTCATTTTCTGACGCCTCTTTCCATTTTAAAAGATTTTTATCATAAAGCAAATCTTTTTTAAAAAAGAATTCAACCAATGGACTGATTTCGGACAACTTTTTTAATCTTTCTTGATAAAGAGAAATAACTTTTTGTAAAAATTCTAAATCAATTTCTTCACCAGTTTCTACAATTTTGTATTTTGTCACAATTTCTTTGGCTCCATAAGCTGCTGGATATTGCTCTTCTTTAAAAATTGGTTCAACTAAACCAGCTTCAATAAGGTATGGCAAGCAAAGTTCGGTTAATTTTTTAAGCGAGCGTTGGCGGATATAAAATCCATTAAGAAAGTCTAATTTTTTTATATTAAAAACAGCGCCAGCTTTTTGAATTTTTTCTAATGAAAAGTCTTTAATCAGTGCATTTAAAGAATAAATTTCTTTTTCTTCTTCGGGATGCCAACCCAAAAATGCCATAAAATTTATCAATGCTTCAGGCAGATAGCCCATTTTTCTAAATTCAGCCACTGCTGTGGCACCGTGTCTTTTACTTAATTTAGCCCTATCTGGACCTAAAATTAATGGTAAATGAATATAAGTTGGTCGAGGAAAACCAAGCGCTTCTTGTAATAAAATTTGTTTTGGCGTATTGGACAAATGATCTTCGCCTCTAATAAGATGGGTAATTTTCATCTCATAATCATCAATCACTACTGCCAGATTATAAAGAGGTGTTTTAGTATCTTTGGCAATAACAATGTCGCCAATTAAACCAGTATCAAATTCCAAATTTCCACGAACTAAATCAGTAAAAGTTAGTTTTTTAATCGGCATTTTAAATCTAATCACATAACTTTTTCCTTCCGCCAGATATTTTTTAACAGTTTCTTTTGGTAAATTTAAACAGCGACCACTATAACGTGCCGGTAAACCTTGTGATAATTGATATTGTCTTTCATTTTCCAATTCCTCTTCTGAACAAAAACAATAATAAGCCTTATCTTCTTTTAAGAGTTTTTCAATATATTTAGCATAAATATTTTGTTTAATTCTTTCGCTTTGGCGATACGGCCCATAAGGTCCGCCAATATCCGGTCCCTCGTCCCATTCCAAACCCAGCCAACGCAGATTTTCTAAAATATCTTTTTCAAATTCAGGCGACGATCTTTCTTGATCAGTATCTTCGATACGCAAAACAAAACTGCCTTTATTTTTTCTAGCAAAAAGGTAATTAAAAAGCGCTGTGCGGGCTGTTCCCAAATGTAAAAAGCCAGTTGGCGAAGGCGCAATCCGCGTTCTCACCTCTCCATTTTTAAAAAATTTTAGTTGCTGTAAAGGCATCATTTCTTTTTATATTTTTTGAGCAAATAAATTAACAAATAACCAGCAATTACTCGACCAGCATCAGGACGAGCAAATTCTTTGGTTTTTTCAGCCATTTGTTTAAGTTCTTCAGGCTGGCTAAATAAATCTTTCAATTTTTCTAAGAAAAATTGACTAGTAAAATTATTTTCTTCAATCACAATAGCTGTTCGATAAGCCTGATAGGCATAAGCATTTTTTACTTGATGATTCTGCGCCGCCTCGGGCAAAGGAATTAAAATAGCCGGTTTATTAACAGCCGCAATTTCAAAAATAGTACCTGAACCAGCCCGACTAATAATTAAATCAGCGGCTGCATAGGCTTGTTTTAATTCGTTTTCCTCTAAAAAAGGATAGAGATGATAAAATTTGGCTAAATCTTCATTAATAACTACTTTAGCTTCATTTTTAACTGATTCATAATTGTTTTTACCGCATTGATGAATAATTTCATAATTTTTTAGAAGTTGTGGCAGTATTTCTAAAATTCGATCATTGATACGTTGAGCGCCTTGTGAGCCGCCTAAAATTAATAAAACTGGTTTGGTCAGTTTTAGGTTTAACAACTGTTTTGCTTCTTCTTTTGAACCACCCAATATTTCTTTTCTAATTGGATTACCCACAATTAATAATTTTCTGGCTGAGAAGTAATATTCAGTTGCTCGAAAAGAAACAAAAATTTCTAAAGCAAAGCGGCCTAATAATCGATTAACTAAACCTGGAATAACATCTGATTCATGAAAGAACATTGGTACAAGAAAAATTTTGCCAGCCAAGACAACTGGCAAAGAACCAAAACCGCCTTTAGAAAAAATTAAATCAGGCGACAAATAAAAAATATAAAAAACTGATTCAATAAAACCTAAAGGTATTTTGATTAAAATATCAACCAAATTTTGCAATATGCTTTGCCAATTAACATAGCGTCTAATTTTGCCCGCAAAAATATTTTTGACAATTACTCCCTCTTTTTTAAGTAATTCGTTGGTAAACTCATCTTTTGGTCCTATAAAATAAAATCGGACATCAGTTCCTTGATAAATTTTTCTAAATTCGCGAACAATAGCAATAAGTGGCATCACATGTCCGCCACTGCCACCGCCTGCAAAAACTATTTTCATTATTTTTTTCATGATTTTTGAGAAGAAATATTTAATAAAATACCAATAGCGACTAAATTAATCATTAAAGCGCTTCCGCCATAACTAATAAAAGTTAAAGGTACGCCAGTTAAAGGAAAAATACCAATCATCGCGCCGATATTTAAAAAAGCTTGAAAGGTTAACCAGAAAGTTATTCCTAAAGCTGTCAATTGGTTAAAACTACTGTGGGCCTCTTTACTTATTTTAATACTTCGCCATAAAAAAAGCAAAAAAAGAGCAATTAAAAGAAAGCTGCCCAGAAAACCGGTTTCTTCAGAAAAAACAGTAAAAATTGAATCAGAGATTGGTTGAATTAAGACGCCTAAAAATTTTTGTTGACTAATGCCCAAACCCACGCCAGTTAAACCGCCCGAACCAATGGCAATTAAACCTTGTTTTAATTGATAACCAATGCCCATTGGATCAATGTCAGGATTTAAAAAAACCAAAATACGGTTGAGCCGATAAGGCGCTATTTTAATTAAAACAATCAAAGCAATAAAACCTACAATAACCAAAATAAGCGTATGAAATAAAGGTGTTTTAACAGCAAAATACATCAATAAAGCAGTTAAAACAATAATGCCTAAAGTACTAACATCCGGTTGGAGAATTAAAAGTAAAGAAATTATAGCCAAGATAACAAAAAATCCTAAAAAAATCTGCTGAAAATTGGCTTTAAGTTGATAAATTTTTTGTTTATTTGACGCTAAATTTGTGGTCGCTAAATGAGTGCTTAACCAGTTAGCCAAATATAAAATAAAAGTTAATTTCAAAAATTCTGATGGTTGAAAAGTAATAATTCGTAAATTAATCCAACGACTGGCACCTTCTAATTTTAAACCAATTCCCGGCACAAAAACTAAAAGCATTAAAATTAGGTTAAACAAAAATAAATAAGGAGACCATTTTTTAATAGAATTAAGATTTATTTTAAAAGCTAAGAGACCTAAAATTAATCCGGGCAATAAACCATAAATAATTTGGTGACTTAAAAAATAATAAGTGTAGCCAAATTTTTGTTGAGAATAGGGCGCCGAAACACTGGCTAAAATAATAATTCCCAAAACAACTAAAATAACAACAATAATTAACAAAAAATAGTCCGGTCTTTTTCTCATAAACTTAATTGTTTGACGTATTTCTTAAATAAATTTCCCCTTTCTTGATAATTTTTAAAAACTCCAAAACTGGCTGAAGCTGGCGATAATAAACAAATTTCCCCTTTTTTGGTATATTGATAAGCTAATTGAACTGCTTGTTTCATTATTTTATTTTTTTGATCAAGCGGAATTAAAAAGCAATTAAATTTCTTTTGTCGCACAATAGATGGTTTTTCTTTAATAAGCGCTTGCCAAATTTTTTCACCAGTTGTGGGTAGTAAAATAAGATTTTTTATTTTGCTTTTAAGAATTCGTTGAACCAATTTTTTAAAATCAATTCCCCGGTCATAGCCACCCAAAATAATTGTCTCTACCCTATCACCTAAAAAATCTAAAGCAGCTATAGTTGCTTCAGGGATAGTGGCTAAGGCATCATTGTAAAAAGTAATACCCTTAAACCGGCCAACCAATTCTAAACGATGTGGTAAACGGTGAAAGTTTTTAATTGCTTGTTTTATTTTTTGTTTTGAAACATTAAAGATCTCCCCTACTTTTTGCGCAGCTAATTGGTTTAATTCATAACCATCTCCCCTAATTGGTATTTTTTTAGCTTTTGATTTTTTAACCAAATCTTTAATTAATTTATTTTTTATATTGTAAATTAAGTAATCATCTTTTGTTTGATAAAGAGCAATTTTGGCTTTGGTACGGGCATATTCTTGAAAATTTTTATAATAATCCAAATGTTCAGGATAGAGATTCAAGAAAACAGCAATGTGCGGTGATTTTTTAAGATAAAATAATTGATGACTAGAAAGTTCATAAACCAAGATGGCTGGCGGTTTTTTTAAAAGCAAAAGGTTTAAGACTGGTTTGCCGATATTGCCAGCCAATTGAACGTTAAAATGAGCTGTTTTTAATATTTGATAAATCATTGAAGAAGTTGTTCCCTTGCCCTTAGTGCCAGTTACACCAATAATTGTTCCTTTAAAATTTTCAAAAAAAATATCAGTGGCTGAAGTAATTTTTTGTTTTTTTGTTAGAAAAGATTTAATAATTAAATGAGAAATACCCGGTGATTTAATAATAATTTCGTACTTTTTCAGCGCTTTCAGATAATCACTGCCCAAATGGAGTTTTAATTTTTTATCTTTTTTAAGCAATTTTTGCGAACGTTTATCTAATTCATTAAAATTCAGTTTGTCCGCAATTGCTAAAACTTTATCGGGCCAAAGTTGACGCAAAAACAAAAAAACATCTTTCCCCTCTTGACCAAATCCCAAAATTAAAATTTTCGCTTTTTTTAAAATAGTTAATTCCATATTTTTAAATTAACACAAAAACACCTTTTTGAGAATATTTTGGTGTTTCAAAAGTATTTTTAGCAATAAATTATCTTGAGAATACTATTTAACAAAAAGTTTATTATAAGTTTATTACTAGAGCAATTCTCTTACAAAACAAACACAACTAAACAAACACAACTAACAAACACAACTAAACAAACACAACTAACAAAACAAATACAAAACAAAAAATACCATAAATTCTACGATCGTAGAAAATGTGGTATTTTTGTTTTTTATGATTTTGAAACACCAAAATATTCTCAAATTAGAAGTTTTAAAGGTGTCTGTTTTGAAGTTTTAGAGGTGTATATTTTTAGATGTGTTTGAGATTTTAGAAGTGTGTGTTTTTAGAGATGTTTGAGAAGGTAAGGAATAGCGCCGGATTTTTGGGCTTTTTTCAAACTTAATTGAAATGCTTGTTTTGTTTCTTTAATTGTTCCCACACACTCAAAAGGCTTAAACCCTTTTTTACCCAATAAATTATGCGCTAATGGTAGAAGTTTTTTGTTTTCAAACAGATCTTGGCCAAAAATTTTTAATAAATTTTTCTTATCTAAAAAAGGATAAAGAATAGTATAAGCAAAAAGGCATTTCGGACATTGGCCACACCAACGTTTTTTTAATTTTTTAGCGATAACCACATTACAACTGGAAAAAACTGAAAAATATTGAGGATATTGACTAAACATTTGAGCAATCGCTAATTCATTATATGGTCTTAGCAAACTATAATAATAAACTTTTTTTGTTAAATATTGCTGGCAATACCATTGAAATCTTTTTTCAAAATAAAAACTTTTTGACCACTGGTGATTAATAATTTGATTAAGATATTTAACATTGCCTTCATTAGCACTTTTTTCATTAGAAAAAGCAATTATTTGATAATCAAATAAATAAGCAACCAAAACACTTAAAAAAGCCAAATAAGCAGAAAAAGGTGTATGACCATTCAGAAATCCTTGCTGATTTAATTTTAATAAAACAGGATCAATTGTTCTTTGGACGAAGATAGCTTTTTTACAATTGGCGATTTTAATTATTTTTCTTACAGCCGCTGTTGGATTTAAAGAAAAACAAGCAAAATCAGCAATTTCTCCTTGTTCCTTTTTCTTTTTAATTATTTCTAAAGTAACTATTGAATCCTTTCCCCCACTTAACGGCACCAAAACCTTTTTTATTAACGGCACCAAAACCTTTTTTAAACCCTCTTTTTTTGATTTTTTTGAAAATACCACATTTTCTACGATCGTAGAATTTATGGTATTGTTGGTTTTTCGGATTATTGGGAGTATTTGAGAAGTTTTTATTTTTAGAAAATTTTGAAAAGATTTTATTTTTAGAAAATTGGGTTGACGCCAGTCAATTTTATTTTCGTAAAAAAATTGACCCATTCCCTTTTTAATTAAATATCGCCACCAATTGATTTGTTTTTTGTCTAAATAGCCCGGTTTAATAATAATTTCTGGCGAACAAGTTGCTTTCCAATAACTAATCATTTCAATTAATCCCAAATGGAACACCAAATTATTTAAAGCACTCTCCCCTGCTTTAACAACTTGTTTTTGAGTAACATTTTTAATAATTAAACTTGGTTTAAATTTAATCTCTTCATTATTATTGTTAGATTTGATGCGGAAATCAAAAGAGATGGCTAAATTATTTTTAACCCTTTGCCAATGATAATTTTCATAAATAAATTGAGGATATTTTTTTCTTAAATAAGCAAACTTCATTTTAACCAAATAATCTAATAGTTAAGCCAATTAAAGCAGCTACTATGCCAATAATCCAAAAACGCATAGTGATTTGATAATGGGGCCAACCCTTAGCTTCTAAATGATGATGGATGGGCGCGGCTAAAAAGATTTTTTTGCCTCTAAATTTTTTTGAGAGAAGTTGGAGAATCACTGAACCTGATTCAACAAACAAAAGAAAACCAATAATTGGCAAAACCAAAACCGAATTGGTTAAAAAAGCAATTACTGTTAAAGTAGCACAAAGCCCCAAAACACCGCTTTCTCCCAAATAATAACGCGCCGGTGGAATATTGTACCACAAAAAAGCCAAAAGTCCGCCCAAAATAACCACACAAAAAGCCGCAATATCAATTTGTCCTAAAAACAAAGCAATGCCAGCAAAAGCCACAAAAATTGAAGCAAAAACACCGCCCGCCAAACCATCTAAACCATCAATCACCCCACCTGAATAAACTGCTAACATGGTTAAAACAAAAACTGGTATATACCAACCATCAATTTCCCATTCACCCAAACCCGGAATATGAATCGTTGTCCAGCCTAATTTATAATAAAACCACCAAGCACCCACCAAACCAATTAAAGTTACAATAATTAATCGTTTTTTTAAACTGAGTCCGCCACCAATATATTTTCCCTTGCCAAATACTTGCAAAAGGTCATCAGTTAAACCCAATAAAGTGGCGGCAATTAAAGTAAATAAAGGCAACCAGGTTTGGTTACGACTTAAAAAATTTAATTTATCTAACCACCGATTATCAGTAAATTGAGCAGTTAACCAAAAGAAGAAAATAGTGATTAAAACTGTTAGCCAAATTAGAACACCGCCTAAACGTGGTATGCTAGTTTCTTTTTCTTGGTGAAATTTCTGAAAAATACTTACCTCTCCTCCATCAATGGCTTTTTGTCTAACCTCTTTTCGCCAAAGTTTATTTTTATATAAAAAACGAGTAAAAAAGGGGTTGATTAAAAAAGCCACCAAAAAAGCAAAAGTGCCTAAAGTAAAAATTTTAATTACATCAAAGGCTGCTTCAGGTAGATATAACATAATTTTATAATTTTACCATTGATAGGCGACTGTTAACCAATTAAGCATTTTTTTCATTTCTTCAAACCGATAATCACGGCCATTCGCGCCCAAAACTACATTAACCAAATAGCCTTTATCTTTGGGCGCTTTGACAACTAAAAGCAAGCAACCACCCGCTCTTTCAGTATAACCAGTTTTGCCGCCTAAAATTTTATTTTGCCAACTGCCTAAATCTGAATTATATTCATTATTTAAAAACTGATTAGTATTATTTAATTCTGGACCATAAAGCGCATAACTAGGCAAAGAAAGTATTTGCCAAATTAGCTTTTTATTTAGCAAATATTTGGCTAATTTCGCTAAATCGCGAGCGGTTGAATAATTTATTTCAGTCGTTGGTCTAACTGGATTAAAATTTTCTGGATCAAGGCCAGATGGATTATAAAAGAAGGTATTTTCTAAACCAATTTTTTTAGCTGTTTCGTTCATTAAATTAACAAAAGTTGTTTCATTTATTCCTTCATAATCATTGGCTAAACTATAAGCAGCGACATTACTGGATTCCATTAGTAAAGGATAAAGCAGATATTGGGCTGGAAAAGTTTGACCAGCCAGCAGTTTTCTTGTGGCCCCATTTGGTTGATTGGCTGCTGTTGTGGAAATAGTAATTGTTTTATCTAAATCATAATTTTCTAAAACGACTAAAGCAGTCATTAGTTTGCTTAAACTGGCAATCGGCACTATTTCATTACTATTTTTTTCAAAAAGAATTTTTTCTTGTCCATTATAATCAATAAAAACTGCCAAGGCTGATTTTGCAACTAAATTTAATTCCGGCGCCTCTTTTTTCTTTAAAGGTTTAATTGCATTAAGCTTTTCTTCTAAAGCCAATTCTCCTTTTAATACATTGGCTTGTTGGCTGAGGCTGTACCAATAAAAAAAATTGCTTAAAGATTGATAACTTCCGCTAACTTTAATTAAAAATAATGCCAATAAAAATAACCCCAAAATAACCAAAATTGTTTTTCGGCAATGCATCATTATTTATTTTTTGGAATAATCTTAATATGAACTTCTTTTAATTGACTTTCTTCAACCTCTGATGGCGCATCCATCATTAAATCGCGATTATCGCCAGTTTTTGGAAAAGCAATAACTTCACGGATATTCGGTTCGTTTAAAATAATTGCTAAAAATCGATCAATACCTGGTGCAATTCCGCCGTGAGGCGGCACACCATATTCAAACGCAGTTAATAAGTGACCAAATTTTTTTCTAATATCTTCTTTTTTATGTCCCATTACTTCAAAAACCGCTTCTAAAATTTCGGGTTGATAAGTTCTTAAACTGCCGCCGCCAATTTCATAACCATTTAAAACTAAATCATATTGATGAGCCAGAATTTTTTCAGGATGATTTTTTATTTCATCAATAGCCGAGCTTTGGGGTCGAGTAAAAGGATGATGAACCGCATCCCAGCGGTTTTCTTCTTTTTTCCATTCAAACATTGGAAAATCGACAATAAAACAAAAAGCCAATTCATCAGGATTATTTTTATTATTCCTTAAATCAGGCTTGTCGCTTTGATAGTTTTTAATAGCGGTCGCATAGGGAATACGTGGAAAAGGAATTTGTTTGATTTTCTTTTCTGGAAAGAATTTTTTAACCAAACTAATAAAAAGATTTTCTACCAATTTTAAAATATCTTCTTGTTCAACAAATGACATTTCTATATCTAATTGAGTAAATTCAGCCTGACGGTCAGCGCGCGGATCTTCATCGCGGAAACAACGGGCAATTTGAAAATATTTTTCTAAACCAGCCACCATTAATAATTGCTTATATTGTTGTGGCGATTGCGGTAAAGCATAAAATTTACCCGGTTGCAAACGGGCTGGCACTATAAAATCGCGCGCGCCTTCAGGCGTAGCTTTGGTTAAAATTGGTGTTTCCACTTCAATAAAACCTTCATTGATTAAATACTCGCGCATAAATTGAATAATTTTTTGGCGCCAAATCAAATTATTCTTCAATCTCTCGCGTCGCAGATCTAAATAGCGGTATTTTAAGCGTTTTTCTTCATTAATTTGATAGCCATCATCATCAATGCTAAAAGGCAAAGTTTCAGCTTTGGAAAAGATTTCTAAATTTTCAGCTGCTAATTCAATTTGGCCCGTGGCAATTTTGGGATTTTGTAATGATTTAGGCCGTTCTTTGATTGTTCCAGTTACACCAATCACCCATTCTGGCCTCAATTTTTGCGCTAATTGAAAAAGCGACTGATTTTCAGCTGAAAAAACAACTTGTAATAAACCGCTTCTGTCTCTTAAATCAATAAAAAGAATTTTGCCATGCGCTCGCCAACTATTCACCCAACCGCAAACCCTTACTTTTTGTTCAATATATTTAGTTGTTTCAATAATTGGTATTCTGTTCATTGGAATAATGAATTATAACAAAATTTATAATTAATGACAACAGCCCCCGCGGCGAAGCCGCGGGGGCTGAATTTTTTCTAAAAACTCTCGCATTTACTCTAAATACCTCTTCACTTCATCAACGATTTCTTGGGGTGTGAAATCGGTTTTAATCAAATAGCGCTTGATGCCCATTTTTATTGCTTTTTGTCTTACTTCTGGATGGTCATAATTAGAAAAAGCGATTACTGGAATGGAAGCCAAATCTTTTTGGTTATTAAACCATTCCATAAAACCCAAACCATTTTTCTGAGGCAGTAAAATATCCAGCAAAATCAAATCCGGTTTTACTTTTGGCACGACTTCAATAGCCTCTTCAGTTGATCCTACCAAAACTGCTTCGAATCCTTCTTTAGTAAATTTCTCTTGATACATCTCGCCCAGCACCTTTTCATCTTCAATAATTAAAATTTTTTTAGCCATAATATATTTTATTAAATTTTTATTTTATTATTTATATTTATGGGTAATTCTATATAAAAAGTGCTGCCTTTGCCTTTACCGGGTGATTTTACCCAAATTCTGCCACCATGCGCCTCCACAAATTTTTTAGCCACATATAGACCAATACCGGCGCCAGCAGTATAAGTTTGCATACCAGCCGAAGCGCGTGAGAAAATCTCAAAAAGTTTATCAATTTCTTCTTGCGTAATACCTTCGCCAGTATCAGCAATGGCTATTTTTATTTTTTCATCTTCTAAATTTAACCTGATTTCAATTCCGCCTTGCTGAGTATATTTAATTCCATTATCTACAATGTTTAAAATGGCTTGTCTTAATTTATCCTTGTCAGCCATAATTTGCGGCAATTTTTGACTTGGTTTAACAATCCTTAAATATAAACCTTTTTTCTCCGCATTAATCTTCAATTCATTAACCACGCCCTCAACCATTTCCAATAGAGAAGTTGGTTCAAAATTAAATTCAACTCGGCCTGCTTCTAAACGAGAAATATTCAACAAGTCATTAACCAACTTAATTAATCTTTCATTGCTTGCATAAACATTTTCCAATGGTTTTCTTTGTTTTTCGCTAACTTTGCCATAAGTGCCTTCTAAAATCATTGAAATATAACCCTTGACTGCGGTCAAAGGAGTGCACAACTGATGCGAAGCAATAGACAAAAATTCTGATTTCATCTTGGATAATCTATCAACTTCTTCTCGCAAAGTAATCTCTTTAATGGTTGCCCTAATCAAATAATAACCAAACAAACAAAACAAAATAAAAATACCACCATTTATAATCTTCGATGAGGTATATTTTGATGTAAGAGTTTGAATTAATAATAGTATAGCAATGATACCAATCAAAATTTCACTTAAAATAATTTTGATGTTGAATAAATGGTATTTAGTAATAGCTAAAGCAGTTGTAAAGATTACAAATATAATCGAAATTAAACTTAATTTAGAAAAAATATAAATATTAAAAAAAACCGGCAAAACAGATCCAAAAAAAACAGAAAAAATAATAGTTAAAGAAAATCCTATAAGTATATATTTAAGCTGAGAACGATAGACTCCTTTTAGTTCAAAAAATTTTTTTCCGAGAATAACTAATGCTATAGTTAAAAAAATAATTGCATATAGTATTAAAAAAGGATATAAAGGGCCTGATTCAAAACCAGTTCTCCACCCTAAACTTAAATAAATTTCCGATGGTTCTAATATAAATATTTTTCTTATTATTAAATTAGTAGGAAGACTGACCAGAAAAATGGCGGGAATTATAAAAATAAATAATCTATGTACTAAATTAATTTCTCTTCTGCTTATAGGAAAGATTAAAGAAAAATATAAAAATAAAGCAGGAATAATAATGGGACCGACGAAAGTTAATTTGCTTAATAATAAAAGAATATCAAGAGAGAATTTTGGTATGTCAGTTAAAAAATCTGTAATAGACCAAAAACTAAAAAAGAAACATATAATAAAAAAAATTATATTACTGATTTTTTTATGACTAGAAAATAATATTGTTATTCCAATAAAGAAAATTGTTATGGTGATGGCAATATTTATTGCACTAATTAAATCCATAAATTTATAATAATTTAATATATTATACCATATTTGTAGGAATTAGACGCGTTATTTACAGTTTTTTGGATAAAAATAATTGATTAATTTCTCAATCGGATAAAACCTAGTTTAAGAAGTTAGCTGATGAATACTGGGTTTTATCGGGCAGAACAGCTGCGTAAAGTTTTCTGAAAAAGTCATTTATGGCTACAAAAAAGATGCTTTGGTTTGGCAAGGGGAGTTTCTCCTTTAAATGGTCGGCCTGGTAAGGTAGTATTGTCTCTGCAAATCGCATATCCTCACCTTTTATTAAAATATTTATCAAAGATTTCCCGACGTTATACGGGTGTCGGGCGAACCTTTTACGTATTATAGTCATATTGATTACATGCTATCCTAAAGGGGCTAAATCGGAATTCTTGCACATAATTATACCATAAAAAATAAAAATCCACCACAAAATCTTGTGGTGGATTTTAGATTTTCAAGATTAGATTTTAACTTTTATACCAATATGTCCTTTCAGGATCTATTTTATCAGGTTCCCCTTCTTTAAACCCGAGGACATATTGCAAAAAATATCTTACCGTTGATGCTTCTTTATGTGTTCTTGTTGAAAACTTAGAGAATCCTTCTTTTTTTAAATCATCAATATATCTCTCAAGAACTTTCACGAAAATTTTGACACCAGGATTTTTTCTAAATCTATAAAGCAACCCCACGGTGTCAAAATAAAATTCGGTATTTGAACGAGGATAACCCCAAATCCAAGCAGCCCGTTGTTTGCCCCAATAAATCATTCTTAATCTATTTTTGTTCATTGTTAAATATCTTCGCGTCCTTTGTGGTGACCAAAATAAAATAAGTTTTGTACCACAATGCGGACATTTTTTAAATTCCGCTTTTTCCCCCCAGGTGTATAAGGAGCTGAAATCGTTTGGATCTTTACATTTTGGACACATTAACCATTCATTCCAAGGCGGAACTTTAAAAAATTTTACAAAATATCTACTAAAGTAACGAAAATCTTTCTCTGTTAATTCACCTGCTTGAAAATCTTTTGTTGTTATTTTCTTTAAATACTTTTCATTTTGCATTTCGTTTCACCTCCTTTTTATTTTAGGTTCGGTTATTAATATAGCGTCCACAAAATAAAACTCTGGAGCGAGCTTAACCGGTTTATTATCAACCAATTTTATCATTAAAGTAACGGTTAATGCTGCAGTGATGTAGACACCTATACCTAATTGTGGAACAAAACACCATCCTCGTTTCTTTACACCTACAAGAAATTGTTTAAACGGTGTTACTAAATAAGGGGGCAAAAATTTCTTGCACAGGTTCGCCCAATAAGGCAGCATTTCTTCTGGTCCGCTAAGACGTGATAAGTGAGAATAATCAATGCCTATCATTTCTTCAAAGGGCATTGAATCTTTGGTAAAAATAAATACGCCGCCCCCAAACCCTATATTAATTGGGTCTAATACAACCTTTCTCTGTTTTCTTGCTTCTTGATGTAACTTTACAATTAGCGGTAGGGCATCAATCCCTATGGTATCGATAATAATATCAGATTCTTTAATAACTGACGGTAAATCTGATTCTTTAAGAAATCTAGAATAGACCTTCAGGGTTAATTCATGATTTATTGCTTTTAGTTTCTTTTTCAACACCTCTGTTTTTTTAACACCTACGTCTTTATCGTAAAAAGCTTGCCTGTTAAGATTTGAATATTCTACTTTATCACCGTCAGCAATAATAATCTTACTAAATCCCGTTCTTACAGATAGTTCTGCTACCACACTTCCTACGCCACATCCTAAAATTGCAATAGAACAGCTTTTTATCTTTTCCTGTAATAATTGCGATATAAACCCCACATTTCTACTTATTAACTCTAAATAATCTTTATTCTCTTTTCTCATTTTTTTCACCTCCTTTTTTAAATTTTTAAAGTGCATATTTTTGAGTACCCAATTAGAATATAAACCCTTATTTTATTTTTGTCAAGTATTTATAACCCGATTTTTTTAAAAAAATTATTAAAAAAATTTAATTAAAAACTAAATTAATAAAAAATATTTTCAATATCGTCTATCAAATTAGCATATTTAGTAGATAAAATTATTTTTTTTGCTTTTTCTTCCACTTTTTCATATTTTCTTGGAAGAATATTTATTAATTTTTTAGCAAAAAAAACATTATTTTTTTTAACCTCACCATTTTTTTTCTTTATAATATTATCAATTAAATTATTTTTAATTAAATATTTATAATCGAATTTACCAAATCTTGTTAAATACCATACCGCTAAAAATAAAGAGCAAGGAATTTTATTATGTGTTTTAATATACTTCAAATAATCCCTTTTTATTTTATTTGACATTAACTCAAGTATTTTATTGATATTTTTTGCTAATTTCGATTCAAAAATTATAAAATCTGGCTTAGCTTTTAATTTTATTAAATTTTCTATAAATTTTTCTACGTTTAAAACATGTCTTTTAGCGTTATAATCATCAATCATCACCAGTGTTATAAAATTTTTACCCCTTTTTTTTAATTTTCTTTTAATTTTTTTTAATAATAAAATACTTTTTTTATGTTCTGTATTAAATTTTTGATCCAAATAAATATGAGCAAATTCAATACTGTAATCAGTATATCTCATAAAATTTATTTTTTATTAATTATATCACATTATAACATGATAACGTAATATCACAATAAAGAAGTAACACTTATGCGGTCAAAGGAGTGCGCAACTGATGCGAAGCAATAGACAAAAATTCTGATTTCATCTTGGATAATCTATCAACCTCTTGATAAAGCTGTTGCATTTCTTCTTTTCTTTTGATTTCCCAAATAACGCTTTTAACTAAGAGATAGCCAAAGAAAACAAAGAGTAAAAACAAAATGAATTTCCAAGAAAAATCAAGCCAGCTGGTTGAAACAACTGCATTAACCAAAAGCAACAAGCCAATAATTAAAACCAAAGCAGCAGTTAAAACAACCTTAATTTCAAACAGTTGCTTGGCAACAATCGCATAAGCAGTAAAACCAAGAAAGAAAATAGCAGAATAATTACCAAGCCGGTAGTATTGCTGAGTACCGATAATATAAGGTAAAATACCGTTAACTAACGTTATTAATCCACAGAATATTATTAATCCGAGAAATAAATATTTAAATTGTGTTTTTTCAATAAGATTTGCTTTTTTGTATCTTTTAAAAATATAAAAGAAAAAAAGGCCCAATAATATAAAAACGGGTATTGCAAAAAAGAATGAGAATAATTTTCCATAAACAACATCAAATCCCCAGGGCTGGATTTTTATACCTTTAATAAGAGAAGAAGAGAAAAGAATTAAAATTGTTAAAAAGGTTGCTGAGAAAAATAATAATAAGGAAATTTTTGAAGAAATTTGTTTCCCTTCAGGAAATACCAAAGAAAAAAGAAATAAAAAAATACTCCACCAAATCAACGTTGCATAGGTAATTCTACTTAAAATTATGGTTAAAAATGGATTAGCTGTAAAAAAGAATTCAGATAAATAAGCGCTGCTAATAAACAAAACAGAAAAAAGACAAATAAAAAAGAAATAAACATTAACATTCTTTTTTCTGTCTTTAAAATAAACCAAAAATCCTAAAAAAAGACTTATTAATATTATTAGAATAACAAGTAAAGTTTCCCAACTGAAAATAGAGACCATAGAATTAAATTATTGTTTTATTACAAATCTTTTTTTAGGTCTTTTATCATCTCCTTCAAAAGGTCCTTGCTTTGCTGGAAAAATTTTTATTTTAGGTAAAACCATTTCTGGATTTAATCGATAAGCATCTTGATAATCAATATTTGTTTTGGACAAACATTGATGAACTAATTTTTGATATTTTTTTTCCAAATTAATAACGTCTTGAGTTGATGGTTTTAAATTATCTTTTAATTCTAAATAAACCACTAATCTATTATTAAAATCTTTTTCTGTTTCAGTGGTAAGTTTAAAACTATTTATTTCTTTAGCCTCGGGCATATCTAACAAAGGAAATAAATTTTGCGGAGAAATTTTGGCACCGGAAAAAATGGTCAACATATCATCGCTTCTTCCTTGAAGAATAAGAAATGGCCATTTAAAGTAACCTTTTTGCCAACCTGCTTTTTTGAGCAAATCAGGAATAGTATAACCACACTCTTTTAATTTATTTTCCATTTCTTGAAAAGAAATAATTTTTACTGAATCTCCTAATTTATATCTAATTATTGGTATTGAACTTGTTGTTGTAGTAATAAGAAGATCTCCTTCTTTTTCTTCCAAAAAAACACTGAGTGGATTATATTGAAATAAAGATAGAGAAGGATCAGTTAATAAAGAAGATTTCAAATTTTCATCTTTCTCCACCAATTTCTGAATTAAAAGTGATAAAGGAAGTGTAATTCCTAGTACTCCTGCATCTCCAGCAGCATAAATGTTAAAAATCCGTGTGGTTATTTTATTTTTTGGATCAATTTTAGAAATAATATAATCTTGAAAATCTTTTGATAAATATTCACCCGCTAACTGTATTTTTAAATTAAATTTTTCCCATTTTAAATTTTGTTTATCTCCTTCATCTAAAACCTGTTTTATTAAAGATGGAATAGTACTAATAATTACTTGTGAATAATTTTCACCTATTTCCTTTAAGATTTTCAAAACCATCTGAGGATCACAACCAGGAGTAGTATAAGTAATATTATATTTTTTAAGTATATAACCCATTAATAAATGAGTATTATAACCCCACGCCCAAACGCCTAAAGGAGCAGCATTTATAAAAAGAGTATTATTTGAAAAAGAACAAATATCCCAAATATAATTAAGCCAACTAAGCCACCCTTGAAAAATAGCAAAAAATATTTTTCTCCTATAAAAAAATGGGGTAGGCATTCCAGTAGAACCAGAAGAATAACAAAGTCCAAAAATTTCTCTAAATTCTTTGTCAGTTAAATCAATAAGTGGATATTGATGTAGAAAATTCTTTTTTGAAGTTATTGGCACCTTTTCTTGGAAATCTTTTAAGGTTTTAATTTCATCAGGATTGACATTGTGTTTTTTGAGAAAATCTTGGTAAGCTGGCACTTTTTTTGCTGCTTCGTGAAATGTTTGTAAAGCCATTTTTTGGCTTTGTTTTTCCCAAAAAGAAGCGGGCATTGTGGTCATAAACCAAATAGCTCTTTTTGGGTTTGACATAATAAATTTTTGCATTATCTCACCTATTTTCGCCATAGATTTTTTATTATGATTTTGATTAACTATATTATATCAAATTATAACATTATAACATACTACCGCAATAAATTAAAAGAGGCGGCGCTGCGCGCCGCCTCTGATCTACCACGCAATAAATTAACATAAATTATTTTTGTCGCACAACAATGTATTGGTTTACGAAACCAATACATTGACTAATAAAAGAAAAAGGGGTAGCGCTTAAGCGCTACCCCATAGATATTATCCCCATGGATTGCAAATTAATGGAGTTGGTGCCATTGGCACCAACTCCCCAGACAGAATTTTCACCATCGCACCTACCACCAAAGCAGCGGTAAGGTACGAGGTAATACCTAATTGAGGAAAAGGTATTTCACCAGTTAAAACCCTTTCCAGATCAATTTCTTTTGGAAGTTTAATTTTTCCCAAAGTTGCCTTCACTAGTCGCGGATAAAATTCCATTCCAATTATCTTGCCACCCACTATTCTTTTAAGCGTGGGTGTATGACAAGATAAAATTAGACAATAACCTATCCATCCCAAATTTAATGGATGAATCTCAATTTTTCCTTTGAGTTGCGCCATTGCACTAATTTTATACATCACATCCATTGGATCTGCCATATTAATAATAAAATCATTTCTCCTGACCGCAGCTTTAATATCGCGGACTCGTCGCAAAAACCTTTCATGATGCTTTACTTCTGCATTTATATTAACACTTTCAATTTTTAATCTAGTTGAAACGCTCTTGTTGAAATCCACATCTAAAAGTCCGAAATTCTGACGATTGAGATTGCTTTCCTCTACTTTATCGCCATCCCAAAGCTCAAAATACCTAAAACCAGTTCTGGCAGCCAAAGTTGCGATTTGACTGCCTAGACCACACCCAACCAGTAAAACTTTTGTTTGCTTAATTTTTTCTTGAACCCATTCTGGAATCAAACCCTGATTCCGATCAAGAAAATCATCTCCTCCAATTCCTTCAATTTCTCTCACTGTTTCTTTCATTTTTACCTCCTTATTTAGTTTTTAATTAGCTTACAAAGATTATAACAAATTCAACAAATTTTGTCAAATACTTATCTTTTTTGGGTTACGCCAATAATTCGGACATAAGGGCAATATTTTTCCAAATCTTTAAGAATTTCTTTAAAGTCTTTATCAAAATAAGATTTTTCTACTTCTAAAAAGAAAAGATAATCCCAGGAAGAAAATGGCGTGGGTATAGAATGAAGCGCTGATAAATTAATATTTCTATCGGCAAAAACATTAAGAATATCTCTTAAAATACCAACGCGGTCATAAACTGCCAAAAAAAGAATAGTATTTTTATTTTTTTGTTTATTTCTATATAATTTTAAATCTGAAGAAATCACAAAAAAACGAGTAAAGTTTTCTGAAATGTCTTGAATATTTTTAGCCAAGATGTTTAATTTAAAATTTTTAGCAGTAAGACAAGGAAGAATAAAGCCGATATGCGGCGAGCGATCTTCAAACACAGGCGCCACAGTACTTGAACTTGATTCTAAAATTATCTGATGATGGGCGCTGAGCCATTTTTTGCATTGAGCAAAGGCTTGAGGATGTGATTTAATAATTTTTATATTTTTTAAATTATCGCCCCAGGATGCTAAACAATGCTCAATGGGTATTTTGAAGGAATCAATAACATAAATTGGATATTCGATTAAAGCGTAAACAGTTTCAGAAACCAAACCACCCACAGTGTTTTCTATGGGTACCACCCCTAAATCTACTTCTTTTTTCACTACTGCTTCAAAAATTTCGTTAATAACTGAAAAAGGAGATAAAGATTTAGCTAAAGGAAACGCTTTTTTTGCTGCTAACCAAGAAAAAGTACCAACTGGTCCTAAAAAGCCAATTTTCGCTCTTTTTATATTAATTTTTTTAATTTCACTCCATTGAAGTTGAATCGGCTGACGATCAATAATTTTCAAAACCTCAATTGATTTGCTTTCACCAACCTTAAGATAATTCTTTAAATAAGCACGCGCTAAATCAAATCTTTTTTTAAATTCATTTACGTTTTTTTCTTCAATAATTTTTTGTAATCTTTTTACTTCGTTGGCATACTCACGACAAATTTTTGGAAAATAAGGATTAAACATTTCAATTTCAGCATAAAGTTGATGATTTTGCGCTAAAATCCGTGCTAAAACCAAATTTTGTATTTTAAAAACTGGCGTTAAAAAATAAGGGATTGATTTAAACCTTTTAAAAGCCAAAAAATAAGCAAAGTTAATATTGCTAAAATGTAGCAGTGCTTGTAGATAAGCCACCTGTTTGTCATGTTTTTCAGGAGAAATTTCAATTATTTTAGCGCCGTTTTGTTGAAAAAGTTTTTTTAAAAAAAATACATATTGATTATCCTTTTTGCGACAAAAAACAATATTTTGATTTTTTAAACTAGAAGTTAGGGGACCAAATAAGGGATGCATGCCCAATACGCCTGATTTGGCTTTAAACATTTCTTGAAGCGGTATCACTTTTAAAGAAGTAATATCGGTTAAAAGTGAATTTTTTCTTATCACTCCTCTAATTTCTTGAACAACTGCGGCAACCTCGCTAATCGGCACAGAAATCATAACAATATCAGCCTTTCTTGCCACATCTTTATTAGTTAAGACAGTATTTTTATCTGAAATAATTACTTTTAATCCTTGATTTTCAAAAAAAATTTTAAACCAATTACCCATTCTGCCCTTTCCGCCAATAATGCCTATTAAAGGTTGTTTTTTATTTTTTGTTTTCATTTTATTTAAAATTTAATTGTTTATTTACAACAAAAGAAGATTTAGCTTGAGAAACTAATGGCGCCTTTTCTTTAATAAAAGCGCCAATTGAATTTTTTCTTAATAATGCTATTTCCACTATCTTCTTTAATAATTTCTCTTGAGAAGTCATTTTTCTATTTTTTAAAAAGCGATTAAACTTTTTAAGAGACTTGTCATTTTTTATTGGTCCCAAACACTGCCAAGCTAATTCTTTGGTTTTTTTAGAAACTCCCAGCCGGCCAATTATTTTAAATTTATCAGGAATTTTTATCGGCACAGCTTTTTTTAATTGTCTATTAATATCCAAAGCCGCTCTTTTACCAAATACTAAAGCTTCTAAAACAGCTAATCCGCCAATACGGTTGGCGCCATGGAGTCCGCCAGCAATTTCACCAGCAGCATAAATATTTTTTTGACTTGTTTGACTATTCTTATTAATAGACAAACCACCAATAGTATAATGAAAAGCTGGATGAATTTCGATTTTTTTTAATTGATTCTTTGTAAAATTTTTGAAAATATAACCAAACTCATTTTCTTTTTTAAATTTCTCAAACCATTTGTTAGAACAAACTAAACGACCAAAAATTTTTTTATTTTTTAATGAAGCTAAATAAAATTCTTTTACCATTTCCGGAAAAATATAATGATGCTGATTTGTTCTTAAGGCTGTAGCTACTTTTTCTGAAAGAAATGGCTGTCCATTTTCATTTTCATATTCCATTTGAGATAAAAGACTGCCCGAGATTAAAACATGAGGTAAGCGCTGGTCAACTATTAAAAAAGGATGAAACATAAAAAATTCAATATTTTCCAGAGTTAAACCAGCTTCATAAGCCAATGCCAGAAGACTGCCGTCAACATTTTTACTACCAGTCGTATATTGAAAAAGCCCACCTAATCCCCCACCTGCCATAATTAAATAATTAAAGAAAATTATTTTTCGCTGATTATTAATTTTTGCCACAACGCCACTAACTTCTTTTTGATTATTAACTAAAAGTTTTTCCACTTTTCCAATAAATACCTTTATCCCCTTTTGTTTTATTTTTTTAAGAAAAATTTCGGTAGCAGCTTTGCCTGGTAAAGGATAGTCAGGCACTAAACCGATATTTGATTTTTTTAACTTAATGCCAATTTTTTTTAATTCTTGAATAATCTTAGGAATATCATCTAAAAAAACATTAACCAGTTCTTTTCTATTCATCTGACAGCCGGTTTTAAAAATTTCTTTTTTTAAAACTTTTCTATCTTTTATCATTAAATTCCAAGGCGACAAAAGAGAATTTGAACCTAACTCGCTAATTAAAAGAGTGTCTTTGGCAAATTTTTTATCTAAATGCCAAGCAGCGCTTAAACCAGCTGCGCCGGCTCCGATAATTAAAACCTTTGTTTTTATAAAATTCATTTTTACTTAACTAGAGTAAGCCACTTAAGATATTTTTTTTCCTCACCCTTAACCACTTTCTCAAAAATTTCTTTTAGTTTAGCAGTTAAATGGCCAATTTTTCCTTTATTAATCACTATTTGATTAATTTGAGCAATAGGACAAATCTCTACTGCTGTACCAGTAAAAAAGGCTTCGTTCATTTCTTTAATCTCTGTTGGTTTAATTCTTTTTTCTACTACTTTTATATTTAAATCTCGGGCAATTTTGATAATTGAATCACGAGTTATCCCGGGTAAAATATTTCCTTTGGCTGGTGTATAAAGAGTGTTATTTTTAACAAAAAAGATATTTTCACCCGGACCTTCAGCAATATAACCACGATGATCTAATAATAAAGCTTCATCAAATCCAGAATGTCGAGCATCAAGAGTGGCAAAAATAGAATTAACGTAATAACCGCAGACCTTTGCTGAAGAATCAACTGATTGAGGGTGTAATCTAATAAATTTAGAAATTTTTATTTTTACTACTTCTTTAGTTAAATACTTTCCCCAGGGCCAAACAGCAATTCCCACATCAATTGGCGCGCCTTGAGGATTAAGACCCATTTTTCCATAACCATAAAAAGCAATTGGCCTAATATAGCATTCATTAATTTTATTAACACGAATAAGTTTAATAATGGCCTTTTTTAACTCATCTTGAGAAAAGGGCAGTTTCATATCTAAAGACCGCGCCGAATAAAAGAATCTTGCTAAATGTTCATTTAAACGAAACACTGCTGGCCCATATTTTGTTTGATAACATCTAATTCCTTCAAAAACACCGCTACCATAATGGAGAGTATGGGTTAATAAGTGTATTTTTGCTTTTTGCCAATTAATTAATTTACCGTTAAGCCAAATTTTTTTAGTTTGATTCATTTTTTTATTATAAATTTAATAATTTTTTTGACAATTCATAAATGTCTCCAGCGCCCATCATAATTAAAACATCGCAGGATTGTAAATTCTTTTTTAAATAATCTAAAATTTCTTTTTTCGGCAAATAAACAACATTGTTTTTATTCACTTTTTTAACTAATTTTTCGGCACTAACCTTCTTTTTTATCACGGCGCTTTCCCGGCCAGCCACACTATAAATATCAGTAATTAATAACCGATCAATGGGACATTGCCGAAAAACCTTAACAAAATCGTTAAATAAATAAAAAGTTCTCTGGTATTGATGGGGCTGGTAAATACACCAAATTTTTTTATCAAAGTATTTATTGCGCGCCGCCTCGAGGGTTGCTTTTATTTCTGTAGGATGATGAGCATAGTCATTTATCAATTTAAATGGATGATTTTTAATTTTTAATTGATGTTCTTCAAAACGACGCCAAGCGCCTTTATATTCAGCCAATGCTTTAAACGATATTTTATCAGGAATTTTTAATAAACGGGCCACGGTTAAAACAGCTAAGCCATTAGCGATATTATGAAGACCAGGAATTTGTAAAAGTTTTCTTAATTTTTTAGACTCAATTTGTTTTAATGAATAAGTTTTTAGTTTTATTGGCAATTTATCTATTTGTTTTCGCAATTGTGAAATGTTTTTATCATCACCATTGATTACCAATGTTCCCTGCCAAGAAAGATGTGAAATAAATTTTTTAAAAGCTAAAATATAATTTTTAAAATTCTGATAATAATCTAAATGGTCTGGTTCTAAAGTGGTTAAAACAATAATATCCGGCCAATAATTGAGAAAAGAGGCAAAATGTTCATCTGATTCAATCACCCAAATATTGCTCTGACCAGCTCGAAAATTGGTATTGCCAAATTCTTTTAATTTAGTGCCAACAATTACTGTTGGATCAAAGCCTGCTTTAACCAAAAGCAAACTCAGCATTGAAGTAACCGTGCTTTTGCCATGTGTGCCGCAAACACTTATTGTAAAATATTTTTTGGTTAATTCGCCCAGTGCTTCTGGATAAGTTAAACATTTAATTTTTAATTGCTGGGCACGTTTTAATTCAGGATTATTTTTCTCAATGGCTGGCGAATAAACAACTAAATCAATTTTTTTATTGATATTTTTTGCTCGATGTGGGCCAATTAAAATTTTTGCGCCCATTTTTCTCAAAGCAACTGTAGTTTCTGAAGAAACCAAATCTGAACCACTAATTTGGTGGCCCTGATCTAAATAATATTGGGCTAATGCTGAAATACCAATCCCGCCTATACCAATAAAATGAATTCGCATATTTTGATATTTTATTTAGAAAGTTGGTAGCTTTCTAAAATGTTATATTCTGGACCACTTCTTTTCAACTGGCTTTCCATCACTTCAATTGAATTTACTTCAAAACTTAAATTAATTTCTTCATCAATTTGCGGTCTTTCTTCTGGTTCTATTTGTCTAAACTGCCAAGTTTTAATTCTACCTAAGGTAATATGAGGCGTATAAAAACGATTTTCTTTTTGGATTTGTTGAAAATTTTCAAAAAAAGCATCTTCTAAATCCTTTTGTAATTCAGTTAATTCTTTGGATCTACTTCCCTCAACCCAAACCATTCTTGGTGTTTTTTTGTCAGTTGGTCCATAAATAATCTTTGTTAATTCAATAGGAAAAGAACGATGTTTAGTTGCAATTTCTTTAGTAATCCGCGATGCTTCTAAAATTTCTTCATCAGTTAAATAACCCAGAAAAACCAAAGTGATATGCAAATTTTCTTTTTTGGTCCAACGACAGGGCAGCTCTGGCCATTTTAATTGATAATTAACCAACTGGTTTTTAATCTCTTCCGGCAGATTAATGGCAATAAAAATACGATGCTTCATAAAAAAATCAAAAATCAAATATTAAAATTTATTTCATTTTAACAGAATTTATGCTAAAATACAATTAATGAAAGAGGCTTATTTGTATCAAAAGTTGAAAAATCAAAAAGTTCGTTGTCAAACTTGCGCTCATTATTGTCAATTAGCGCCTGGTCAAAGAGGTCTTTGTGGTGTTAGAGAAAATATTGATGGCAAATTAATTGCTCTTAATTATGGTAAAATCGCTGCCATTAATATTGACCCAATTGAAAAGAAACCTTTTTTTCATTTTTTACCAGGCAGTCGTTCTTTATCAATTGCCACAGTTGGTTGTAATTTCTTTTGCAAAAACTGCCAAAATTTTGATATTTCTCAAGCGCCCAAACCGAACAAACCAGTGACAGGCGAAAAATTCTCGCCGGAACAAATAGTAGAAATCGCTGTCAAAAACAAATTGCCCAGTATTTCTTATACTTATGTTGAACCAACCATCTTTTTGGAATATGCCTTAGACATAATGAAGTTAGCCAAAAAAGCTGGTTTAAAAAACAATTGGGTGTCTAATGGTTTTCTTTCTTCCGAATCAGCTAAATTGGTTATCCCCTATCTGGACGCCATTAATATTGATATAAAAGGCTTTTCTGATGAATTTTATCAATCAAATTGTGGCGCTAAACTACAACCTGTTTTAGAAACGAGCAAATTAATGAAAAAATCTGGTGTTTGGGTTGAAATTACCACTTTAGCCATTCCAACTTTAAGCGATTCGGAAGAAATGTTTAAACAGATTGCTCAATTCATTTTTCAAGAATTAGGACCAGAAACACCTTGGCATATCAGTCAATTTTGCGGCGCCATTTCTTGGAAATTACAACATTTACCTGATACGCCAGTAGAAACTTTAGAAAAAGCCTGGCAAATTGGCAAAGAAACTGGTCTTAAATATGTTTATACCGGCAATGTGCCTGGCTTACCTTCTGAAGATACTTATTGTCCCAAATGTCAAACGCTCTGTATTGATAGAACAAGCTATCTCATTCGTCGTCTTGATAAAAATGGCCAATGTCCCAAATGTGGAGAAAATTTAGATTTAATTTTAAAATAATATGAACCAAATAGTTTTTGCTTGTATTAGTCCGCATCCGCCAATAATTTTGCCTTCAGTTGGTTCTGAAGAAGATAGAAAACAGGTTAAAAAAACTATTGAAAGTTTGGAAAAAATAGGGACAAAATTAGCAGAATTAAAACCGGATTTAATCATTATTTCAGCGCCGCATCCTGATTGGGGATTTGAAGTGCCGTTATATTTTTTAATAGCAGATATTAAAAATCAAAAATCAAAAATACAATTTAAAATTCAAAATTATCAAAATCCAGCAAAAATTGCAGTTGAAACATCAGACACTAAAAAAATTTATCCCATTTTAACAACTCTTGATTCTCCTCAACAACACTATGAATGGGGCAAAAATTTATATTTAAAAATTAAAAATCTAAAATTAAAAATTGCCCTCATTGCTAGTGGTGATATGTCTCATTGTTTGAAAGAAGATGGTCCTTATGGTTTTCATCCCGATGGCCCAAAATTTGATAAAGAATTTATTGAAGCATTAAAGAAAAAAGATATTGAAACAATTTTAAAATTAGACGAAAAATACCCGGCGGCTGCTGAATGTGGATTAAGATCTTTTTGTTTTCTTTTGGGAATATTGGAAGAATCAAAAATTAATTGGCAACCGGAAATTCTTTCCTACGAAGGCCCATTTGGCGTTGGCTATTTAGTGGCTAATTTTAAATTAAAATAAGTATGATGGTGGAAAATTGGGGTTTTCTTTTGATTGACAAACCAAAAGATATTACTTCCCATGATGTTGTTGATAGACTAAGAAAGATTACTGGTATAAAAAAAATTGGTCATGCCGGGACTCTTGATCCATTTGCTACTGGTTTATTAATTTTAGGAATTGGCCGACCGGCTACTAAAAAATTAGGTTATTTTTTAAAATTAGATAAGGAATATATAACTACTTTAAGATTGGGTGCAACTTCCAATACTTTTGACTCAACTGGTCAAATTCAATTTAAAAAAAACATTAAAAAACCAACGCTTAATCAAATTAAACAAGTTTTAAAGCAGTTTATTGGAAAAACAAAACAAATTCCCCCAGCCTTTTCAGCAAAAAAGATAAAAGGAAAAAAACTTTATGAATTAGCCAGGCAAGGTAAAATTTTAGATATTAAACCGCAAGAAATTAATATTTATAAAATCCAAATTTTAAGTTATAAATTCCCCCTTTTAACTATTAAAGTCAAATGTTCTTCAGGCACTTATATCAGATCTTTGGTCAATGATATTGGAGAGAAATTAAATGTTGGCGCTTATACTGCAGAATTAAGAAGAACAAAAATCGGTCAATTTTCTGTTAAACAAGCACAAAAATTAGAAAAAATTAATTCACAAAATTGGCAAAATTATTTAAAAATAATTGATGACAAAATTAATAAAAATTGAATCAGTTCAAAAAGTAATTTTTGTTGGAGATACCCATGGCGATTTAGAGGCGAGCCAAAAAGTAATTAAAGATTATTTAAAACCTGGCAATAAAATCGTTTTTCTGGGAGATTATGTTGATCGGGGTGCAAAATCTAAAGAAAATTTAGATTTTTTATTAGAAATTAAAAATAAAAACCCCAACTCTATTTATCTTTTACAAGGCAACCATGAAGGTTATAATGTCGTCAAATTTATACCAGCGGAATTCTGGCAAAGCTTAAACAAAACAGATTATCAAAAATATGTTTCAATTGTCACCGATTTTCCTCTCGTTCTTTGTGTGAATGAAATTATTGCTTTGCATGGCGCTTTACCAGATGTTGAAAATTTAGATGAAATAAATCAAACAAAAATTGGCGACAAAATTTGGCGTTCAATTACTTGGGGTGATTTTATTGAGCAACCAGGCGAGGATTTGGGTATGGATGTATTTACTGGCCGACCACAATTTGGCCGAGATTATTTTGAAAAATTAATGAAGCGGTTTAATAAACAAATTTTAATTCGATCTCATCAACCAGACGCACCTCAATTTATGTTTGATGATAGATGTTTAACGATTTTTACTTCCTCAGCTTACGGTCGCGAAAGAACTATTGCTATTTACGATTCTAAAAAACCAATTAAAACTGCCAAAGATTTAGAAATTAAAATAATCTAAAACTATGAATCAATATGTCTCTTTAGCCAAATTAGCCGTAGAAACATTTATTAAAGAAGGCAAAATTATTGTGCCGCCTGAAAATTTACCAAAAGAATTTTTAGAAAAACAAGCCGGCACCTTTGTGACAATTGAGAAACAGGGCGAATTAAAAGGTTGCATTGGCACTTATTTGCCAACCAGAGAAAACATTGCTGAAGAAATTATTTATAACGCGATTGCGGCTGCAACTGAAGATTACCGTTTTGAGCCAATTAAAAAAGAGGAACTTAACCAACTTTCCTACACTGTTTATATTCTTTATCCACCTCAATTAATCAAAGATTTAAAAGAATTAGATCCACGCAAATATGGTATTATTGTCAAAACCGCGCCCATTACTTATCCCAACGGCACGGATGTGGTTTTTAACGGTCATTTTGTGTCTAAAACTGGCTTATTATTGCCAGACTTAGAGGGCGTTGACACTATTGAAAAACAAATAGCCATTGCCTGCCAAAAGGGCGGTATTAACCCCTTGAAAGAAAAAATTTTTATTTATAAATTTACTGTAGATAAATATGAATGAAAAAATTGCTGAAATTCTTAATAGAATTGCTGATTTATTAGATATTAAAGGTGTAGCTTTTAAACCAGCGGCTTATCGCAAAGCAGCGCGTTCTTTACTTGACTTAAAAGAACCTATTTCTTTAATTTATAAAGAGAAAAAAATTAAAGGAATTGAAGAAATACCAGGTATTGGCAAAAGTATTGCTAAAAAAATTGAAGAATATTTAACAACCGGCAAAATCAAATATCTGGACGAATTAGAACAAGAAACTGCCATCCGCCAGATTATCACTCATTATTTTCAGACAAAAAATGTTTCCTTAAAAGAATTAAAAAGGAACGCTCGAAAAAGAAAAATTATTTATGCCCGATTTACGCGTCCGGCTAAACAACTTTTAGAATTGGCTGGTTCCTTAGAAAAAGCTAAAGAAGCCATAAGTAAGGTAGCTGAATGGGCTCAATCGCGCGGTTTAGATTATGCCATTGAAACGGTTTTTAAAAAATGGTTAGAATTGGATCGTCTGAAACCAAAAGAGATAGTTAAAAAACCTTATTTTCAAGGCAACCCAATGATTTGGTCAGAAACGAAAAAAAAGTGGTATGTGATTTCACCTGAAGGAGAATGGTTAGAATTTGCCGGAAACGAATCGGAAATTGAATGGCGAATTATTAAATAGTTTTAAAAAATGAAGAAAGAAAATTTAAAAATTATTTTTATCGGAACATCGCAATTTGCAGCCATAATCTTGGATAAACTTTGTCAAGCAAATTTAAAACCAGTTTTGGTAATAACTGCACCGGACAAACCAGTTGGCAGAAAAAAAATTATCACTCCCCCACCAGCTAAACTGACGGCTGAGAAATATGGCATTCCAATCTCTCAACCAAAAGTAATTTCCAACTTCCAATTTCCAATTTCCAAACCTGATTTAATTGTGGTGGCTGCTTATGGTCAAATTATACCAAAAGAAATTTTAAAAATTCCCAGATACGGCTGTCTTAATGTCCATTCTTCTTTATTACCAAAGTATCGTGGTCCCTCGCCTATTCAAGCAGCTATTCTTAATGGCGATAAAGAAACTGGCGTAACAATTATTAAAATGACAGAAAAAGTTGATGCTGGACCAATCATAGCAAATATCAAATATCAAATATCAAATATCAAAATTAATTATGAAACATTACATAATAAATTAGCTGAATTGGGCGCTGACTTATTAATCAAAACAATTCCCTTATGGATTAAAGGAAAAATTAAAGAAAAATTGCAAGATGAAAGTAAGGCAAGTTATACTAAAATTTTAACAAAAGAGGATGGTTTGATTAACTGGCGTGATCCTATTGAAAAAATAGAAAGACAGATTCGCGCTTTTAATCCTTGGCCTGGTGCCTATACCATTTATCGCGGAAAAATGCTAAAAATATTAGAAGCAGATATTGTTAATAATCAATTAATTCTTAAAAAGGTCCAATTAGAAGGAAAAAAACCCATGCGGTTTGAAGATTTCCTTCGGGGTCATCAAGATTTTAATTTAAACCTAAATTAAAAACTATGATCGAGTACAATGAATTAAAAAAAGGAGTTCAAATTATTATTAACAATGAACCATATGAGGTTTTAGAGGCATTCCCTCAAAGATACGCCCAACGCAAACTAATGATTCAGACAAAATTAAAAAATTTAATTACTGGTAATGTCATTAATCAAACAGTTCATCAGGGTGAGGTTTTTGAAGAAGCTGAATTAGAAAAGGTGGAAATTAAATTTATTTATCGTCATCGCGGTAAATTAGTTTTTGCTGAAGCAAAAAATCCTTCTTCACGATTTGAATTAACAGAAGAACAAATTGGTGAAGCAAATAAATTTCTCAAACCAAACCAAATTGTGACAGGTATTAAATTTAAAGAAAAATTTATTAATATTAGCTTACCAATTAAAGTTCAATTAAAAGTAATTGAGGCACCACCCGGTATTAAAGGTGATCGTGCGCAAGGTGGTACCAAAACAGTTAAATTAGAAACTGGTACTGAGATTAATGTTCCGCTTTTTATTGAAACTGGCGATATTATTGAAGTCAATACAGAAACTGGCGAATATATTAGGAGGGTGGAATAAATCTACTCAACAAAAACCGCTGCAGCTACAACAGTTGTCCACAAACCATCTTTGTTTCCCTCAGCTGATTGACAAATATGAGTTGTTTTAAAAATTTGACCGCTGGCTTTAAAAACCTGTTCTCTTTCTTCCCAAGCACTATCAGCATCAAATTCAATACCTAAAGTAGAAGCCAACATAGTCGCGGCTAAATCTTCAGCGTAATTGCCAGCAATTTCTGCTTTTTCACCATAAGCATGATGTTCAGAAAGATAGCCATATTGGTTAGATTCTTTTGGTCTGGCCAAACCAATGGCAGCAGAAATTAAGCGATTGGGTTCATTGGTTTCGTTTTTTGCTAAAACACAAAAAACGATTTGGCCCGGTTTTAACAAATTCACCCCTTCATCACGCGGAATAATTTTACAATCAGGCGGCAAAATTGATGAAACATAAACTAAATTGAATTTTTCAATTTTGGCATCGCGCAAAGCTAATTCAAACGAAGTTAATTTATTACGATGAACACCGACGCCTTTGGTTAGAAAAACTTTATTTGGTACAAACATATTTTAATTAATAAAAATTAAATAATTAAAATTTATTATATAATAATTATATTAAAATGTTTTTAAAAAGTAAATTAAAAAATTGGTTTTTGTTAATTTTGTTAATATTTTTATTCTTTTTGCCATCTACCAAAATCTTTGCTGAAAACCAAATCGACACAAATCGGCTTGATTTATTAATAAATGAAACACGGCGCGTTGAAGAAAAAATTAAATCTCTACAAAATTTGATTTTCCAATTGCAATTACAAAAAACAATTAGTGCTGAGGCTTATTTGGTAGTAAATTTAAATAATCAATCAATTCTTCTTGAGAAAAACAAAGAAAAATTATATCCAATTGCTTCAATCACCAAATTAATGAGCGCCGTGGTTGCCAAAGAAAACATTGATTTAAACCAAACCATTAAACTAACTGAAGAAATGTTAAAACCAGAAGGCTATAGCCCTTCCCTGTTTTCAGGCTTAATTATTAGTGCAAAAAATCTCTTGCAAGCCAGTTTAATTCAATCAACCAATGACGCGGCTAATTCCTTAACTTATTTTTTAGAAAAAGAAAAATTTCTAGAATTAATGAACAAAAAGGCAAAAGAATTATCAATGACAAACACTCTCTTTGTTGATGCTCATGGCTTAAATCCCAAGAATCGTTCCACCGCTGAAGACTTGGTTAAACTTCTTAATTATCTTTATCAATTTCATCAAGAAATTTTAAGCATAACCAAAAACAATAATTTTTGGTTGCCCAATTCAACTGGCCGCTGGCTTAAATTTAAAAATGTCAATAATTTCTATAAAATGCCGGAATTTATTGGCGGTAAAACTGGCTATTTACCAGAAGCCAAACAAACGTTGGCTGCTATTTTTAATATAAATAATCAACCTATAGCCATTGTTTTATTGTCATCGTCAAATCGCCAAAAAGATGCTTTAGAAATTATTAATTGGCTTAAAAACCAAAATTAAGTATCTCTTATTGACAAAAAACTTAATTAAAGATATAATATAAAATCAGTTCTTTAACAATCACCTGTTTAAGGGTGTCAAATATAGAGATTTGGGAGAGAAAAATAATAATAGAAAAAGGAGGAAGCCATGAATTCAGAAGAAAAGAAAGAATTAGGACCGCTTTGGTTAAATCTGTTCGATGCTTATATTTGTAATGAATATGAGGATTGCGTAAAACAAAATGATATATTCACTGCTCAAAATATCTTTTGGACTGCCTGGCAACAATTTAAATTGGCTTGTTATAAAAAAGGTATTATTTTAAGCAAGCCAATTATTTTAGAGTTGCTTTCTTTAATTGTCCCACATAAAGAAATCTGGTTGCCATTAGTGGATAGTGATGAAGATTTTCTTTTATTTCACCAAATGGAAATTAGAAAAAAAGAAGAGGAGGAATATTCTCAGGCCAACACATACACAAGAAAACAACTTGACGAAGAGAGTTGTCTACGGGTGTTGATTAGACAAATTATGTTAAAAACTGCAAGTACTTTGCAATTAGATAGACGAGAGTTTGTTTTTTTTGAAGAATTAAAAATGTTGGTTAATCAAATTTCTGAAGATAAAATTGTTTGTTCGCCGGAAAAATTGAAAAAATTACTAGATGAAGAAATAAATGGATTACCAACTTATCTATTAAATATGGTAGATAAACTAGCTTCAAGATTACCGCAGGAAGTTAAGAGACGGTCACCAGTTGAAAAACCTATTGAGATTGAGGTAATTTCATTGCCACCGTTGGCAAAGACATTGGAACCACCACCATTGGTCGTACATGAACCAGTGGTGAATTTCAACGGTGATGGAAGACCAGTAATAATGATGAGCATGAAACAATATGAGATTGATAAAGAGGGAGTTAAAGGAGCAATTGAAGCACTAATGCCTCATTTTGAACCATTGGATTTTTATCGAAAAGTGAAGAATTTACTGAATAAAATTGAGGTACATTGTCGTGACCATCATTTTCTGAATCAATTATTGAAAATTGTTCATGAATTAAAAAATGAATATTATACTGTTTACAACAAAGATGATAAAAGTCCAATTGGTTTAAAAAAAGGTTATATTTATTCGGCCTTAGGATTGTTTGAGGCGAGTTTAAGCGAAAAATTGGCCCCCTTCTTTAAGGGATCAGTGAAAATAAAATAAAGGAGGTGCTGCATGAGGGAAAAGAAAGAAAAGAAAAAGAAAAAATATCCGCGACCGCATATTCAAGTACAACGTGGATTAGCAGTGCAGATCATGAATCTAGGTTTGTTTAATGAGTTTGAATTTGTTAACGGGGAAAAAATTCCGATTATTTATAACTTATCTGACCTAATGCGCAGTTTAAATTATGATCCAGCGGTTTTTATCCCCAAATTGTTAAAAAATGGGTATCTGGTTATTAAAGATCTCAACCCCGAATCTTACTATATATTTACTAGCAAGAAAAAGGGGTTAGAATTCAAAAAAAAGCTAAATAAATGGCCTTGATCTAAAGATCAAGGCCTTTTTTCTTCAAGATTTTTTTGTTTTTTCTCTTTCTTTGTTTAACAATCTGCGATATTCAAAGATGGCAACTGCAATAGCATAAATTATTAAAAAAACACCTAATTTAATCACCCAAAGTAAATCTTCGTTCATTTTTAACCTCCTTTATTTTATTAAGTTTGCTTTTATGATTATAGAATATTTATAAAAAATTGTCAAAATTTATTCTCTTTGATAAAGACCAATCAATTCACCGCTATCTAAAATATGGCCCCTCATTTCTTCTTCAACTTTTTTCAAAGTAGAACCAGTAGGTAAATCTAAAGTTTTATCTAAAGCAAAAACTTTGAAAAAATAGCGATGTGTGCCCGAAGGCGGACAAGGTCCACCATAATTTTCTTTGCCAAAATCATTTTTTCCTTGAAGAGCGCCGGGTGGCAAACTATTTTCTTCAATCATTAAAGGTGTATTAACATCAATATTCCAAACCAGCCAATGTAAAAAAGTACCACCTGGCGCATCTGGATCATCAATAATTAAAACCAAACTTTTGGATTCTTTTGGCACATCACTAATTTGTAATGGCGGATTTATATTTTCGCCATCGCAAGTATATTTTTTAGGAATTAATTGGTTTGAAGAAAAAGCTGGACTAATTATTTTCATATTTTTTGGTTCAATTAATTCTAAAGAGGGTTTTGAAGGTTTTTTATAAAAAAGAAATCCTACTAAACCAATTATGATTAAAATAAATAGAATTAACGCTAGTTTTATTTTCATAATTATAGAAATTTCACAAATTTATTATTTTTATCAACTAAAACAATCTTTGGTTTAATTGGTTTATCAACTAGCTCAAAACCCATAATTATAATTTCCTCCCCTGTTTTAATTAAATGAGCAGCCGCGCCATTTAAACAAATAACTCCACTGTTTCTTTTGCCAAGAATGACATAAGTTTCTAATCTAGCGCCTGTTGTGTTGCTAACAACCAAAACCTTCTCGCCCGGCCAAAAACCAGCCTTTTCTGCTAAATCTTCATCAATAGTAATACTGCCTATGTAGTTTAAATTAGTTTCAGTAACAGTTGCTCGATGAATTTTTGACCGCAAAACCCACCTCATAAAACCCTCTCATAACTATTTTATATCATCTTACCAAATTTAATCCACAAATCAAAGAAAAGAAATCTGAAAAAGAGATGAAAAACGAAGCAGGCGGGGCGGCTTCGCCGCCCCGCCTGCTTCTAAAACTTTTCTCACTGAAGTTTTCGCTCGCCCGGCGCTTCGGCCGGGCGAGCTTTTAACCTTTATAGTTTAAAATAATTTATCTTCTTAAAATAATCTTTGAAATGTGTTAAAAATAATCCATTTGCGAATTAAATTTGACAAAAATTTATATTTTGTATATAATAAAATAGCAGTCCAAAAAGGAAGTAAAGAAAATAGATGTGATATGGAATTTAAAGAAAATAAATGATAAACTTAAGGAGGTGAAACCATGTTAGGATCTAATGTGCCAACAATTGGAGGATTTCATACTGGGTTTAAATGGGGTGACAAATGGGGATGCGAAGTTATCCAGATTTATATTACTCTTTCAAGGAGATGGAATGTGTCAGAATTGACCAAAGAGGAAATTTCAAAATTTAAAATGGCCTGGCAGGAAAGTTCGGTGAAAGAAGTAGTAGCCCATGTGCCTTATTTAGTCAATTTGGCTTCGTTAGATAAAGAACTTTATCAAAAATCAATTGAGCGCTTACTTACAGAAATTTCTCGGGCTATTAAATTCGGGGTTTCTCTATTGGTGTTGCATCCTGGAAGTTATGGGAACTCAAAAAAAGAGGAGGGAATAAAAAGAGTTATAGAGGCCTTAAACAGCGTTCTCCAAGAAATTGATTTTCCCGGGAAGATTCTTTTGGAAACAATGGCTGGTCAAGGAACAACCATCGGTTCTCGTTTTGAAGAATTAGCATTGATTTTAGAAAAGGTTAAAAAGCCAGAATCTTTAGGAATTTGCTTGGACACAGGACATCTATTTATGGCTGGCTATGATATTCGAGGATACGAAGGATACCAGAAAATTCTTAATGAGTTTGACAGAATTATTGGGATAGAAAAAATTAAAGCAATTCATCTTAATGATTCGAAAACGGGTTTGGAATCAAGAAGTGACCGTCATGCCTGTATCGGTGAAGGAAAATTAGGACTTCAGGTTTTTCATGCAATTTTAAGGGATGAAAAATTTAAAGGGATTCCTAAAATTTTGGAAATCCCCGAGAGAGATACAAAGAGCAAGGATAACTTAGAATTATTGAGAAATTTGCAAAAGAGAACCGATCTTCTTCCAAAAGAGAAACAAGATCCAATCCAGCTAACCTTAAAGGAGGTGATCTAAGATGTATTTCGAGATTGATCCGAGATTCAGAGAATATTTCAAAGACTTAAAACAGGTATTTCTTTATATTACCGATGAGTGCAATCTTCGATGCATTCACTGTCTTTACAAGCCCGATCTCACTTTTCATTTAAAGGAAAAAGAGATAGACCTAGAAACTGTTTTAGCGCTTATTTCAGACTTTAGAGAAATGGGCGCTTCCAAATTAACCATTATGGGAGGAGAGCCAACACTTTACGGTATTGATCAAGAATGGAAATCACTTTTAAAAGTAATCGTTGGAGCTCGGAAGCTGGGATATGAATACATCCGAATCGATACGAATGGACAATTTGAGGGAAAGCTTTTAGAAAAAGAAGAATTCAAATTGCTAGACGAGACAACTTTCAGCCTCGATGGTCCAACACCCGAAATTAACGATCCAGTTAGAGGAGAGGGTTCTTTCAAAAAGTGTGTTTCGAATATTGAGAAAGCTCTCTCACTTGGCTATACAGTTGATCTCACCTGTTGTATCCACAAAGGGTTAATTCAAAGAGATTCAGATGGATATTTGTTATTAGATGTGATGATTCGATTTATCGAATCCCTTGGGGTTAAGCGGATAAATTTCCACGACCTTTTTAAGACCGGAATTCCTAGGGATACTTGGACGGAGGCAATAGATATTTCCTTGGAAGAATGGATAAATGTTTGGGCAGAAATTCAGACAAACATTGAATCAGGAAGATATCGAATCCCAGTTAGGATTCCTCAATGTTTTGTAAGTCGAGAAGAATTCGATAAACATCCTCAATACTACGGTTACTGTCCGGTAAAATTGGGCGAAAGAGTATTGGTTCATCCAAATGGAATAATTAGAATCTGTGCTTTGATGATTGGAACACCATACGGAATTGCTAGATTTTACAACCGGAAAATAGTTTGGGATGAAAGTTTAACCAACGAAACCCGTGACCACAAACTTGATGAATATACGCCTTGCACCAATCAAAGTAAAAGTAAGAGTTTTGGTGATTTTGTTCCTCTTTGCGTTTCTTTTAAACCAAAACAGAATGAATTTATTTGGCAACAAAAGTTAGAGTGGGAAAGGAAAAGAAGTAAACAAATTTAATAAGGAGCGACTTCTTTGTCGCTCCATTTTTTATTTCAATTTTTAAAAAATAGTGGTAAAATTCTTTAATATGGCTAATCACGAAATAGAAATAAGAATTCAATTAAAACATCCTAATAAATTTCTTCGTTGGTTAAGAAAATCAGCAAAATTGATAGATAATTTTAATCAAATCGATTTTTATTTCGAGCCAGTGAGCAAACCATTTATTTTTTTAGATGCTGAAGGCTATAAAAATGCAAATGAGTGGTTACGGATAAGAGTTGGAGATA
>Ga0315298_1001273_pt1 | contig 47008 bp, 64 predicted proteins | sample WHS_1_MG_FD_203077 | JGI IMG/M metagenome (GOLD analysis project Ga0315298, IMG submission 203077) | Extremophilic microbial mat communities from Washburn Hot Springs, YNP, Wyoming, USA - WHS_1_MG | ecosystem: Environmental > Aquatic > Thermal springs > Hot (42-90C) | place: USA: Wyoming...
TTCCTATCTAAAGACCCGGCTTCCAGAAATTGATGATAAAATAAGGTTTGTTATCCCCATAATGCTGGATAAAGTGGCTGTTGAGCTGGGCCCCTGGAGTGGATACCATGTCTTGGCACAGCACCAAGTAAGTTAGCGGTCTCGAACGGTATGTGGTAATATCTGTGTTGTGGAGGGTAGCATGCCGTACGAGTATGAAATCAATGAACTGGTAAAGGAAGAAGCCTGGCGGATGTTCCGCATCATCGGGGAGTTCGTCGCCGGTTTTGATGCTCTTGCCGGCATCGAGCCGGCGGTCACTATCTACGGGTCAGCACGGCTGAAGCCCGATGACGAGCTTTATTCACAGGTAGCGGAGGTGGCAAGGCGACTTGGGGAGATGGGCTTTTCCATAATAACCGGGGGTGGTCCCGGCGTGATGGAGGCAGCCAATAAAGGGGCACTGGAAGCCGGGGTGGCATCCATTGGGCTGAACATAGATTTGCCCGAGGAGCAGCCGTGTAACCCCTACACTACTAAAGCATTGACATTCAGGCATTTCTTCGTACGCAAGGTGATGCTGGTGAAATATGCCACTGCGTTTGTCATTATGCCCGGAGGTATCGGTACACTGGATGAACTAACCGAGGTGCTCAATCTGATGCAGACGCACAAGATAAAGCCCTTCCCGGTGATACTGTATGACGGCGGCTACTGGAAGGGCTTTCTCGACTGGCTGCGGACGGTAACGCTGGCACGGGGGTTTGTTTCAGAGGAGGACTTCAATCTTGTGCGGGTGTGCGATACACCTGAGGAAGTGGCGACCACTGTGGAGCGGTGGTATATCAGGCACGAGATCGTGGGCAGGCGGGCGGTGGCTAAATGAGGTGCCTAGGTAAGCAAGAATTCCTGGCGGTATTCAGGGACGGTGATATTCCAGCCGGTCTGATCACGCAGCAGGGTGGCGAGGTGGTCGGCAGACTGTGATTCGCCGTGAGTGAGGAAGAGTTGCCGGGGAGGTCTATGGAAATTCAGTGCCCATCTTAGTAATTCGTTCTTATCGGCATGTGCTGAGAAGCCCTCTATCTGGACTATCTTAGCCTTCACCTTATAGCGGTGTCCCAGTATCCTCACTTTTTTAGCCCCATCGACGATTTCTCTACCCAGTGTTCCCACAGCTTGATAGCCGACGAAGAGGATAGTGCTCTCTTTCCTGGAGATGTTGGTGGTCAGGTGGTGTTTTATCCTACCACCGGTGCACATTCCCGAGCCAGCGATGATGATAACAGTGCCACTGATGTGGTTTATTGCTTTAGATTCATCAATTGTTCTTATCAACTTCAGCCCTGGAAAATCGAAGGGCGACCTGTTTTGCTTTAGTAGTTGCTTCATTTCTTCATCAAAAAGTTCGGCGTGGTGTGCGAACACCTCATTGATGCTCATTGCCATAGGGCTATCGAAGAATACTAAAAGGTGGGGGATGCGGTCTTCCATAAGAAACTTGTTTAAATAGAAAAGCATCTCTTGAGCGCGTTCTAAGGCGAAGCTGGGGATAACTATATTACCCCCGGCTCTGGCAGTGCTGTTTATCACTTCAGCCAGTCTATTTGCTGCTTCTTCCGGGGTCTCGAGCTTTCTGTCGCCGTAGGTAGATTCCATAATTACGTAGTCTGCCTCGTGAAAGACAGTGGGGTCGTGCAGGATGGGCTTGTTCCGTCTGCCGATATCGCCGGAGAATATCAGTTGTCGTTGCTCCCCGTTTTGGTGCACTTTTATCTGTATCATTGCTGAGCCCAGGACATGTCCGGCATCGTAAAAAGTGGCTGAGATACTATCGCCTATCTGGAAGGTCTTCTCGTAGTCCACAGGGGTGAGCAGAGGAATGGCGTCTTGGGCATCTTTTACTGTGTAGAGTGGTATCTCGGGGTAAGGACCCCTTCTCTTTTCTTTCTGGTGGCGCAGCCTTTTGAACTCGGCATCTTCCTCCTGCAGGGCGGCTGAGTCCAGAAGCATGATTTCGGTAATCTCTTTGGTGGCTGGAGTGCAGTACACAGGAACACGTAAGCCCTCGCGCACCAGCTTGGGCAGAAGTCCGCAGTGGTCGAGATGGGCATGGGTCAAAAGGACGGCGTCTATGCTATGTGGCGGGACCGGCAAGGGTGTCCAGTTGCGCTCCCTTAGCGGTCTTTCCTGGTAAAGTCCGCAGTCCACCAGCAGTTTTGTGTTGGCTATTTCGAGGAGGTAACAGGAACCGGTGACACTGCGAGCAGCACCGAGGAAGCCTAGCTTGATAGCCATGGGTGCTATGATGATAGCAAAAGGTGGTAGTCGCGGTAAAGGGCTTGCTACTGGAAGGCGTTGTAGTATAATTACTGTAATTAAGGAGGCAAAGGAATATGCCTGAACTGAAAAGTGCCATTACGATAGTGGAGATAGTTATCGGCGTGGCGGTGGCGATGCTGTTCGGTGATTTTTTGGGTGCCCGGGTGGGCAGGGTTAAGCTGGCGATAGCTATGGGCGTGGTCATATTGGTTGCTATCGTCGCCTTTACGATATACGCTGCAGTCAAGCTTTCAGCGGCGTAGTCCGGCAGGGAAGACGGTGTATCTTCTTTCATAACCAAGGCAGGGGCTGGTCCTGGGTGAGCGTTCAGCTTGATATGTTGACCTTGTTTGTCGTAAACTTTGGGTGCCCTGTCACAATAAGAGGTTCACCAGGAGCATGGCGAAAGATTTGAGAAACAGAGTAAGTGTGAAAACTGCAGTTAGTAAATTCAACTTGTTCAATGCCATTGGCAATACCCCGCTGGTGGAATTGACTAGCCTGAACGGTAACCCGAAGGTCCGCATTTTAGGAAAGTTCGAGGGGGCAAACCCCGGCGGCTCGGTCAAAGACCGTCCGGCTTATTACATGATAATGAAGGCGGAGGCAAGCGGGGAACTCACGCCGGATAAGACGATAGTCGAGCCGACCTCGGGGAATATGGGTATTGCTTTGGCGATGATAGGGGCTGCCAGGGGATATAAGGTGAAACTGTTCATGCCAGAGTGCGTGAGCGTGGAGAGGCAGCGCACTTTATCGGCTTTCGGGGCGGAGGTAGTACTGACGCCAGGTGATGAGGGCACCGACGGGGCTATCAGGAGGGCGTGGGAACTGGTGGAACAGGAGCCGGAGAAGTACTACATGCCCAACCAGTTCGATAACGAGAACAATGTGCTAGCCCATTATGAGACCACAGGTCCGGAGATATTTTCACAGACGAACGGTGAAGTAGATGTCTTTGTAGCTGGTATCGGGACGACGGGGACGCTGATGGGGGTGGCTAAGTATCTCAGAAGGAAAAAGCCGGAGGCGAAGATAGTGGCTGTTGAGCCCACTCTAGGTCACGCCATTCAGGGTCTAAAGAACTTGAGCGAGGCTATTGTACCCAGGATTTACCGACCGGAGTTGTGCGACGACAAGGTGGTGGTTGAAGACGAAGAGGCTTTTGAGACTACCAGGCTTCTGGCAGTAAAAGAGGGGTTGTTCGTAGGTATGTCGAGCGGGGCTGCGGTGGCTGGAGCCTTGCGACTGGCGAAAAAGATGCGCTCCGGTACCATTGTGGTCATACTACCGGATAGAGGCGACCGCTATTTGAGCACCACCCTGTTCCGTTCTATATGTGCTAAGTGCCCGCCCTAGGGCTGGACTAGGTATCATCCTTTCAGACTCTGCTTGCAGCCAGAAGGCTCCGGCTATTTGAGCTGTTCCCTGGTGAAATCGAGGATACGGCGTGCTACCACCAGCATGTTTATCTGTCCGGTGCCCTCGAAGATGTCGTTTATCTTGGCGTCACGCATCCACTTTTCCACCAGGCATTTTCTGGAATAGCCCAGAGGTCCTAAGATTTCCACAGCTTTCTGGGTGATTTTGGTGGCAGCAAGCCCGGCTTTTACCTTAGCCATGGAAGACTCGAGGTTATTGGGCTGAAGCTGGCTCATCATCCATACTGCCCGGAGCATCAGCATCTTGGCTGCTTTGTATTGAGATTCCATCTCCATAACATCCCGCTCCAGGGCGGTGAGCTTCTGTCGGGGCAACCCGTAACGGATTTCGATACCCTCTTTTTGCAGTGTCTCTTTGACGAAGTCGAGAGCTGCTCTGGCGACGCCAATCGCCATGGCGGCGATGATGGGGCGAGTGGCGTCGAAAGTCGCCATTGCTTTTTTGAAGCCGGCGGTGTCTGTCTTGTCAACTTTTCTTACTTCAGGGCTGCCCAGAATGTTCTCAAAAGGAATGCGGCAGTTATCAAATACCAGGGTGACAGTATCGCTAGCCCTGATACCGAGCTTTTTCTCCTGTTTCTCGACTTTCACTCCTGGGGTACCGGCTTCGACGACGAAGGGTTTCATGCCGGCTCTGCCAGCCGTTTTGTCCACCGTTGCCCAGACGACGGTAAGCCCTTTGGACTTCTCCATTGCCCTCTTGCCGGCAGTAACAAAGATCTTTTCGCCATTAATTACCCACTCATCGCCCTCGCGGACAGCGGTGGTATTGATGGCAGCGGTATCCGAGCCGCAGTGGGGCTCGGTCATCGCCATGGCGCCCCAGCATGGCTGGTCCTCACCGTAGCGTGTGAGAAAACGCCCTATCTGCTCTCTCGTGCCTGAAGCGAAGACGGCAGCCCCACCGAGGCCTGGTCCCGGCATTGCCAACATCAGACCGGCATCGCCCCAGCAGAACTCCTCGACCCTCAGTGCTGCAGCCACTCCCAGACCGAACACACCACCCTGTGACCTCAAGCCCATCGACTTTTGGATGAATTCATCGGGCTCTTCGTGCTCGTGCTCATCGTAGTAGCGGCTGATGGGGCGCATGAATTCTTCAGCGAATTTATGCGCGGCTTCAATTGTTGCTTTATCCTCGGCTGAAAGTTCGAAGTCTATCATTTCGGTACCTCCTTTGTTACACCATTGCCATGCCATCGAAGGTGGCAAAACCTCGACCATTGCGGAACCAGAGTTCCACCGGATGTTCTCGGATGTAACCATGACCTCCAAGGATCTGTACTCCTCTGTCGGTAGTGGTTAGCACCATATCATCGGCGTAGATTTTTACCAGAGAGGACTCTCTGGTTGCCTCCTGTTTCTTATCCAGCAGCCAGGCAGCTTCCCATGCCATCAGCCTGGTGGCGTCTATCTCGATAGCCATCTCAGCAATCATAAAAGCGATGGCTTGCCTTGAAGCTATGGGCTCGCCGAAGGCGACGCGTGTCTTGGCATAATCACGGGAATATTCAAAAGCTGCCCTGGCTACCCCTACTGCCATCGCTGCCAGAGCTACCCTGGAGCAATTGAGCAGGCGATTGAAATCGCAGCCACCGTCGCCGCCCAGGCGGTTCTCTTTAGGTACGCGGCAGTCTTTTAAGGCTACTTCGTAGGTAGCCAGTGCTTTGATGCCCATATTCTTCTCCCGCTCCTTTATCTCCAGCCCTGGCATCCCCTTTTCCACGATAAAGCCCTGGGTCTGTCCGTTCTCTGCGGCATACACCAGGATCGCTTCTGCTTCGGCAGCGAGAGGCACATAGCACTTTTCACCATTAAGGAGGTAACTATTACCATCCCTTCTGGCGGTGGTGAGCAATTCATTGGGATCGAAGTTGAATCTGGGTTCGATTAATGCTGCAGTGGCTGGGGTGAACTTATCGCCGCAAAACAAGGGCAAATATTTTTTCTTCTGCTCCTCGGTGCCCATTTCGAGGATGGGAAGGACGAACAAAGAGGGGCACAAAATGTGCATTGCTATAGCCAGGTCGCCCCAGGCTAGTTCCTCAGCGATGAGCGTACCGGTGAGCACCGAGCGCTCACCACCGGCGCCACCGTACGCCTCGGGGATGCAACTGGAGACCAGCCCCAGCCCCCAGGCGGTGTCGATGACCCTTTGTGGTATCTCGCCACCCTCATCGCACTCACGATAGATCTTGCGCATCTCATCGGTGGCGAACTGCTTCACCATATTGACTATCATCTGTTGCTCTTCGGTCGGGTTGAACGAGATCATATTTTGCTCCTTTCTATCCACTCAGGTTAGCTGCGTGCCCGAGGCTTGTTAGCACAGGAGGGCACGAAGGAATGATATCAAACGAACATCCAGCCGTCAAATCGCTCCACCAGTTTACGGCACCATCTGAGTTCGTTCAGTATAGATGGGTGGCACGCGCAGGACATAGCGCGGTGGGAAAGGCACTAGCTGCTTTATCTCTCCGAATTTCACCCTCACCTTAGTCCTCTCCCGTCAAGGGAGAGGATTAAGATGGAGTACCTCTCCCATCAGAGGAGAAATATAGAAAGCCCCTCTCTTCTCAAGGGATAAGGAGAGATAGGGAAAATGCCTCTCCTTTTTCTGGGATAAGGTGGGTGAAGAGGGCTTCCTGTGTGAGGAGGCTAAAGTCCCTCTCCCCTTGCGGGAGAGGCTAGGTGAGGGGACTAATTGACCATTTTTCGTCCTGGACTCCGCACAGCGCCATCTTGACAGAGCGGCACACATCTGTTAGAGTAATTCAAAGTTGCCGGTTTTCAGGGGTGGGATGTCAGTAAGTGCGTACAATAGCACGGAGAGTGTACTTCTACGTATTCCCCTTATGACCTGTTGGCTTCTGACCCCTTTAGAAGTGGCGGCAAATTTTGTGTGGTAGTTTATGAAGGCTAAGAAGGGGCAACAACTTCGCTATTCAAGCCGGGTAATCTATTGTTACCAGTGTTACCAGGCATAGTCATTTGTGAACTTGTGGTTAATCACAGTTGTTCTTAAAGAAATATTAAGGGGGTAACAGCCATGGGACTATCAGGGTAAAGGACTCAAAGCACTGGCGAAGCGCATCAAGATGAATGGGAAATTAACGATAGAAAGGAGTACATGGGAATGATAAAGAAGATAGCGGTAGTATCAATCTTGGTGGTAGCACTGGTTGCGGGGTTGATAACCAGTAGCTGTGCCAGAGGCGGTAGGGAAGCGATTACTGTAGAGAAGGAAAAGCCGGTCTACGGTGGCGTGCTCACTACGAGGCTCGCCGCTGACCCACCTGCCTTCGACGATGTGGTGCGGGGTCACGCCTATTGTACCACCTTGAAATTAACCAACGACGAGCTCTGGACAGGCGACTGGACGAAGGGAAGAGCCGGTGGTTATGGCACCGGAGAGTGTGACTGGTTCGTCGGCGGTGGGCTGAACCGTCTGGAGCACAAGGCAGGGAGTCTGGCCGAAAGCTGGGAGATACAAGGTAAGGACACCATAATCTTCCATCTGCGCAAAGGTGTAAAGTGGCACAACAAGCCGCCGACCAATGGCAGGGAGCTTACCGCCGAGGATGTCGTCTTCTCCCTCAAGCGCCAGTGCACTGCCCCCACAGCTTACTTCAAGCAAACATACCCCAAAGCGGCTGAGACCACGGAGATAACCGCACCCGACCCCTATACCGTGGTGGTTAAATGCAAGCCGGAGTACTTCGGCGATGTCATCACCATGATACCAGATTACATGTGCATATTTCCCAAAGATGCGGTGGAGCAGTTCGGCAATTTGAATGACTGGAAAAACAGCATTGGCACCGGTCCATTCATGCTCACCGAATTCGTGCCCGGGAGCGTGGTCACGCTGACGCGCAACCCCTCTTACTGGGAGAAGAACCCCATTGGTCCGGGGAAAGGCGACCAGTTGCCCTACCTCGACGGCTTCAAGTTTTTGGTCCTGCCTGATGAGTCTTCATTTTATGCCGCTTTCCGCACCGGACAAATCGACATAGCCAGCGGTGTTGAGTCTGAGATGGCACAGGAGTTCCTGCGCATGCCACAATTAAAGCACATAAGGTACAGCGAAGACGCTACCTACTGCATTTTTATGAGGACGGACAAGAAGGACTCGCCTTTTGCTGATAAGAGGGTACGGCAGGCTTTGTCGCTGGCTATCGATTACAAGGGGATAGTGGATAAATACTTTAATGGAGATGGTATTGCCGTCAAGTGGCCTATTATCTATGTCAAAGAGTATGCCGGTGCTTATGTGTCAATGGACCAGATGCCGAAATCGGTGCAGGAGCTGTATAGTTACAACCCTGAGAAGGCAAAACAGCTCCTGGCTGAGGCTGGCTATCCCAATGGCTTTAAGACCAAGGTAATAGCCTACAACATCCGCCTGGTCATGGATGTCCTGCAGATGATGGTGGACATGTGGTCAAAGGTGGGTGTGCAGGTGGAAATCGAGCCCAAGGACTACAGCAGTTGGCTCAGCGTCTTTGTGAGAAGGGCATATGATGAGATGTTCCAGGGCAGTAACTCTGGCATCGGTACCTATTTCAAGGCGATAAACTTCACAGGACCGGGCATGTACAATGGCAGCTATGTAAATGACCCGGTGCTGAACAAGGCACGTGACGATATGATGGCAGCATACCCCGATGAGGTTACGGTGGACAATATACACCGCGATATGCTGCCCTACCTCCTGGAGCAGGTCTACGTCATACCGATGCCGGGACCGTATTATTACCGCTTCTGGTGGCCCTGGGTGAAGAACTATAGCGGCGAGGCCTCGATGGGCTACTACAACGCGTACAACTATGGCAAATACATCTGGATAGACCAGGAACTGAAGCAATCGATGATGGGTAAGTAGTAAGACGGTGTAGCCCGCGTCTGGAAGAAACGGGGAAGCCCGCTCATCGGCTGGCGGGCTTCCCCTATTTTTATGCTGTTGTAGTGCCGATTGACGCTATAGGGAAAAGCTACTACAATTAGCCCGAAATTTCTTAGAGGGGGAGAGCTATGGCTGAGACTGAAAAAGCGATTGCCGAGACCACGTCTGGGAAAATCGAAGGTGTTTTTAGGAAGGGACTATATGTTTTTCGGGGTGTGCCTTTTGCAGCGCCGCCGGTGGGCAGGAAGCGCTGGTTGCCACCGGAGCCACTTAAACCATGGGCTGGCGTGCGACCAGCGGTGACCTTTGGGCCGACCTGCCCGCAGGTGCCTATGGAGATCTCTCTGCTGAACCCGCCTGAGGAGCAGCCACAGAACGAGGACTGTCTTTATCTCAATATCTGGACGCCGGGGCTGGACAATGCCAAACGCCCGGTGATGGTCTGGATCCACGGTGGTGGTTTCACCACTGGCTCCGGTTCCTGGCTAATATATAATGGGCGCCGTCTGGCGACTCGAGGCGATGTGGTGGTGGTCACCATTAACTATCGGCTTAATGTTTTCGGCTTTATTAACCTGAAGGAGGTGACCAGAGGTAGAATCCCGGCAACGGGCAACGAAGGGCTGCTCGACCAGGTGTTTGCTCTGCAGTGGGTACGGGACAATATCTCGCGCTTCGGGGGCGACCCTGGCAACGTGACTATTTTTGGCGAGTCAGCAGGTGCTATGAGCGTGGGGACGTTGCTAGCGATGCCGGGGGCGAAGGGGCTTTTCCACCGGGCTATCTTGCAAAGCGGTGCGGCGCACCACGTGAACTCGATGGAGCGCGCTGCGAAGGTAGCTAATATGTTTCTGGATATCCTGAGTGTGAAACCTGACGAGGCGGAAAAACTATGGTCGCTCACTACGGAGCAACTTTTACAGGCTTATAAGGAGCTTGGTGTCAGGGCGCGTGACCCGAAGTTGGGGCTGGGTGACCTGCCGCTAAGACCGGTGGTCGATGGCTCAGTACTTCCGGAAATGCCACTGCGGGCTGTTGCTAATGGTTCGGCAGACAACGTGCCCATCATGGTGGGCACCAACCTTGATGAATGGAAGCTATTTGCTCTTATGGACCGAGGTTTAGCACAGTTGGACGAGGCTAGGTTGTTGCGGCGATGCCAGCGGCTGATACCGGTGGGAGACGTTTCTGGACTCGTAGAAGCCTACCGCAAGGCTCGCAGCAGACGCGGTCAGCCGGCTACACCAGCCGATTTGTTTATCGCTATTCAATCAGATAGACTTTTCCGCATCCCGGCAATTCGGCTTACAGAAGCTCATCGGGACCGTAAGCAACCTAGCTATATGTACCTGTTTGATTGGGTGTCGCCATTGAGGCAAGGTGCGCTGGGCTCATGCCACGCTCTGGAGCTGGGGTTTGTTTTTGGCACCCTGGATGATAATTTCACCGGTTCTGGCGAGGAGGCTCGAAACCTATCGAATACCATGCAGGACGCATGGACTGCATTTGCCCGAAGCGGCGCCCCCGGTTGCCAGAGTCTGGGCAACTGGGCAGTCTACAGTGAACGGAGAGAAACGATGGTATTGGGCAAGCGGTGCGGGCTGGTAGAAACACCTTATGATGAGGAGCGACAAGCCTGGGAAAAGGTCCCTGATACTGTGCTTAGTTCATTTTGATGAGCTACCAAAGGAAAGTTATGAAAGTGATGGCGAGGTCTAGTGCCGAAGTGGCGTGATTTGATTGACGGCGATTCCTTGTCCCGTTATTGACAATTGTTAAATAGTCTGCTATAGTTTTTACCTTAGCGTCTACTAGCCATTAGTTTGGGTGTAAAAACCTGAGTAAGCCGGCTAGTTGAACCGGGACGCAGACCTTTTGGGAAGTAGACCGGTAGACAACTAGGTGGCTTTTTACTTGTTTAGAACATTGTTATTGTGGTAATGTTTATCCGAGGAGAATGGTATGCCGACTATTAATCAGTTAGTGCGGAAAGGGCGGCGAAAGGTGGTCAAGCGCACCAAGGCGCCGGCATTGAATATTGCTTATAATGCCTTGAAGAACAAGGTGGTCTATGGTGTCGGCTCGCCGCAGAAGCGTGGCGTGTGCGTGCAGGTGAAGACCATGACACCCAAAAAGCCGAACTCAGCTTTACGTAAGATAGCCCGCGTCCGTCTAACTAACGGGGTTGAAGTTACGGCATATATCCCGGGCGAGGGTCACAACCTCCAGGAACACTCTGTTGTCCTTGTTCGAGGCGGCAGAGTAAAAGACCTGCCGGGAGTCCGTTATCATATCATCCGTGGTGCTCTGGATGCTGCTGGAGTGGAGGGACGGCGGCAGGGACGGAGCAGGTACGGAACCAAACAACCTAAAGCAACGAAAATCGCTGAGGAGTGACGCCTGAATGCCAAGACGAGGTGAGGTAATAAAGCGGGAACTGCTTCCTGATGCTAAGTACGGCAGTGTGCTTGTAGCCAAGCTTATTAACAAGGTGATGAAAGACGGGAAAAAGGCTACTGCTGAAAGAATCGTATATACTGCTCTTGACCTTGTGCGTGAGCGGTTACATACAGAGCCGTTACCGGTTTTGGAGCAGGCAATTAAGAACGCTACACCTCTACTCCATGTAAAGTCGCGCCGTGTTGGCGGTGCTACCTATCAGGTTCCGGTAGAGGTGGGGCCGGAGCAGGGGCTGTCTATAGCTATGCGGTGGCTGATAGGCTTTGCTCGTGAGCGTAGTGGCAAGTCAATGGCAGAGAAATTAGCTACCGAGATAATAGACGCCTCTCAAGGTCAAGGGGCAACCATAAAGAAGCGACAAGACACTCACAAGATGGCTGAGGCGAACAAAGCTTTTGCTCACTACCGATGGTAACATTATCGCAGACTAAGGTGGTTCAACAGACTAAAAAGGCGGTTGTTGGCAGTGTGATGAACCGGACTTTTCCTCTGGACAAGGTGCGGAATATAGGCATCATTGCACATATCGATGCCGGGAAGACCACGGTTACCGAAAGAATCCTGTTCTATACAGGGCGGACTTATAAGATTGGAGAGGTGGATGAGGGGACTGCAGTCATGGACTGGATGGAGCAGGAACGAGAACGAGGTATCACAATCACTGCAGCAGCTACCACCTGTTACTGGCAAGAACACCGTATAAATATCATCGATACCCCGGGGCATGTGGATTTCACTGCCGAGGTGGAGCGGAGCCTCCGGGTGCTAGATGGTGGTGTGGTGGTCTTCGATGCTGTTGCCGGGGTGGAAGCCCAGTCGGAGACAGTATGGAGACAGGCTGATAGGTATCAGGTGCCGCGGATATGCTTTATTAACAAGATGGACAGGACGGGTGCCGATTTCAATCGTACTGTAAGCATGATAGGCGAGAGGCTCAGGGCCAAAGCTCTGCCTGTGCAGCTGCCCTGGGGTAGGGAAGACCAGTTTCGTGGTATCATCGATTTGATTGAAGAGAAAGCCTGGCTGTTTCCCGAAGACGCTGAAGCCTCTCCTGTGGAGATGCCGGTCCCTGATGATGTCAGAGAGGAGTTCACCGAGCACCGTCATTTAATGGTTGAAAAACTGGCTGAGAATGACGACCAGTTGATGTTGCTTTATCTTGAAGAGAAAGAGATCCTGCCAGCCCAGATAAAAGCTGCTATAAGAAGGCTCACCGTGGCTAACAGGATTGTGCCAGTGCTTTGTGGCAGCGCCTTGAAGAACAAAGGTGTCCAGCCGCTGCTGGATGCTATAGTAAGTTACCTGCCATCGCCTCTGGACATACCACCAGTGCGGGTCACTGACTTACGGACCGGTGAAGAGGATGTCAGGGAGGTGAGCGATGAGGCACCGTTTTCGGCTCTGGCTTTCAAAGTAGTGACAGACCCCTTCATGGGGAGGCTGGTCTATTTCAGAGTCTATTCAGGAATGGTGACGACGGGGATGCAGGTGCTAAATGCTACGAGGGGACAGAAGGAGCGCATTGGCAGGCTGATACGCATGCACGCCAATCACCGGGAGGAGATCGAAGTGGCTGATACCGGTAGCATTGCTGCTACCGTGGGACTTAAAAACACTTTCACCGGCGATACACTGTGCGACCCGACGAGTCCGGTATTGCTTGAGGCTATCCGTTTCCCCGAGCCAGTGCTTTCTATGGTTGTGGAACCGAAAAGCAAGGCTGACCAGAACAGGCTGAGCGAAGCCCTGAATAAACTTGCTGAAGAGGACCCTACTTTTAAAGTTCGGGCTGACCAGGAGACGGGGCAAACGATTATCTCCGGTATGGGAGAGTTGCACCTTGAAGTGTTGATGGACCGGATGCGTCGTGAATTTAATGTTATGGCAAGAGTGGGCAAGCCTCAGGTGGCTTATAAGGAGACGATAACAGTTCCTGTGGAGGTTGAAGGCAGGTTTATTAAGCAGTTTGGTGGTCGGGGTCAGTACGGGCATGTATGGTTGAAACTGGAACCTGGCGAGAGGGGTAGCGGCTTCAGATTTGTCGACCGACTCAGGGGCGGTGCAATACCCAAAGAGTATGTCCCGGCTGTAGAAGACGGTGTTAGAGAGGCGCTGGAGAGCGGCGTTATAGCTGGTTATCCGATAATAGACATAAAGGTTACCCTGTTTGACGGGAGTTTCCACGAGGTGGACTCCTCCGACCTGGCTTTTAAGATGGCTGGTTCTATAGCCGTGAAGGATGGTGTGAGAAAGGCTAAGCCAGTGTTGCTGGAGCCGATTATGAAGCTTGAAGTGGTAATGCCGGCGCAATTTCTGGGTGACGTTATCGGTGACCTCAATGCCAGACGGGGGAACATCGAGGGCATTGAGACTCATGGCGAAACATGCACCGTAAGGGCGCTGATTCCTCTGGCCGAGACCTTCGGCTATGCTACCGTGTTGCGGTCGCTGACCCAGGGCAGGGCGAGTTATTCTCTGCAGTTCCACTGCTATAAAGAACTCCCACCTGGTTTGAGCGAGCAGGCGATGATTAAGGTGCGAGGCGTATAAATATGCCCAAGCAGAGGATACGGATTAAAGTTAAAGGGTATGACCATAGACTCGTAGACCAGTCCGTGGTGCAGATTGTAGAGACTGTAGAGCGGACAGGTGCTATTGTAGCTGGACCTGTACCTTTGCCCACGCAGATCCGTAAGTTCTGTGTGATAAGGTCTCCTCACATTGATAAGGACTCGAGAGAGCAATTTGAAATCCGTACCCATAAGCGTCTTATTGATATTTTAGAGCCTACATCGAAGACCATAGACGCATTAACTCAGCTCCAGCTGCCCTCTGGAGTGGAGATCGACATCAGATTGTAGGGTCTTTCAGAAAATGATTCCAGGGATGATCGGCAAAAAAATAGGCATGACCCAGTTGTTTCGGGATAACGGCGAAACAGTGGTGACGGTTATCGAAGCCGGTCCTTGTTTTGTGACTCAGATAAAGACTGAGGAGAAGGACGGCTACAATGCTGTCCAGTTGGGTTTTGGTGAAGCAAAGCGGCTGAATGCCCCGCAAAAAGGACACCTTAAAGGGGTAGGACTGTTCAAATATCTTCGTGAATTCCGCGTCGAAGATGTCAGCAGCTTTAAATTGGGGCAGAAAGTCGATGTTGATATATTTAAGCCCGGTGATTTGGTCGATGTCATTGGTACATCAAAGGGCAAAGGCTTCGCCGGCGTGGTGAAGCGTCATCATTTTGCCGGTGGTCCCAAGACACATGGGCAATCGGATAGACATCGGGCGCCCGGCTCGGTCGGCGCTACCACATTTCCAGGACGCGTTCTCAAGGGCACTCGTATGGCGGGGCATATGGGCGATGACCGGGTGACAGTGCGCAATCTCGAGATAGTGGACGTAGATTCTGCCCGGAATGTTCTGCTGGTGAAGGGGGCGGTACCCGGTGGCAGGAACGGGCTGTTGCTTATTAGAAAAGCTGTCAAGGGTAGTTAAAGTGCAACTCAAAATTCATAATACAAGTGGCAAGGTAGTGGGCGAGATAGAATTAAGGGACGATGTTTTTGGTGAGCCTTTCAATGAGGCTGTGGTGCACCAGGTGCTGGTGGCACAGCTAGCCAACAGGCGTCAGGGGACTGCAGATACTAAAACGCGGGGTGAGGTCAGTGCCAGTGGCAGGAAGCTGTACCCACAGAAGCACACAGGGAGGGCGCGCCGTGGCGATGCAGCTTCACCCATTCTAAGGGGTGGGGGGGTTGTTTTTGGACCCCATCCCAGGAGCTACCGCAGGGACGTGCCCAAGAAAGTACGCCGTTTAGCTCTAAGATGTGTACTGTCGGCAAAAGCTGGCAATGGACAATTGGTAGTATTGGATAAGCTTGAACTTGAAAGCCCGAAGACCAGGGAGATAGCCAATATCCTGGCAGCGCTGGGGATCGATGACTCGGCAATTATTGCTACCAGTCAGGTGGATGACAAGGTGGTCAAGTCGGCTCGTAATCTGCCCGATGTGAAGACTATGCCGGCGTCGCTACTTAATGTCGCTGACCTGTTATCTTACAGGTACTTGATAATGCCTGTAGGCGCAGTGCGAGTGGTCGAGGGCTTATGGGGTGCGAGACCTAAAAGTGAAGTGGTAACAAGTGCTAAGTAAAATCTGAGCAGTGTTATTGATATGCACACTTACGAAGTATTACGACGCCCGATAATCTCCGAGAAGATGACTGCTCTCAAGGAGCAGAACAGGTACGCTTTTGAGATAGCAAAGGGAGCGAGCAAACGCCAGGTAAAAGAGGCAGTGGAGGCTGCGTTTAAAGTCGATGTAATTAAAGTTAATATCATAAATGTGCCGGGTAAAATGAGGAGATTTGGCAGACGGCAGGTAATGACTCCGGGCTGGAAAAAGGCTGTGGTCACTCTGGTCCCGGGGCAAAAAATAGAGTTTTTTGAAGGCGTCTAAAAAGTTCACACCGGGGAAGCAAATTGGGTTCAGTTATAAAAAAGCGAAAAAAGAAGATGGCGAAGCATAAACATCGCAAGCTGCTTAAAAAGACGCGATGGCAACGGCGACATCCATAAAGGAATAAGGAGATACTTTGGGGCTAAAAACATTTCGTCCAACATCACCCGGTAGGCGGGGCATGGTCAGCGCTACTTTTGACGAGATAACCAAGACCGTGCCTGAGAAGTCCCTTTTGTTGCCTTTAAAGAAAAAGGCGGGGCGTAATAACCGGGGTGTAATTACTGTGCGCCATCGAGGTGGTGGTGCTAAGCGCCGCTTGCGCATTATCGATTTTAAGAGGGACAAACTTGGTGTCCCGGGGAAAGTGGTTGCTATTGAATACGACCCTAACCGCTCAGCACGTATTGCTTTAATTCATTACGCTGATGGCGATAAGAGGTATATCCTTGCCCCACTAGGGCTAGGTGTAGGTGATACGGTTATGGCGGGTGAGGCTGCCGAAATCAAGCCGGGGAATGCTCTGCCGCTGGGCTCCATGCCAGATGGCACTTTGATACATAACCTTGAACTCGAACCGGGGAAGGGCGGTCAAATAGTACGCAGTGCTGGTGCAGCCGCCCAGATCCTGGGCAAGGAAGACAAGTACACGCTTGTCCGTTTGCCATCCGGTGAGATACGTCGTTTTCTGTCTACCTGCATGGCAACTATAGGGCAGGTGGGCAATATCGAGCACAGGGGTGTAAAGCTGGGAAAGGCAGGGCGCACCAGATGGCTGGGCAGGCGCCCTGAGGTGCGTGGCACGGCGATGACGCCGCGTGACCATCCCCATGGCGGTGGTGAGGGACGGGCGCCCAGAGGGATGGCGCCGAAGACACCCTGGGGTAAGCCAGCACTAGGGCAGAAAACGCGCTTGAAGAAAGCTTCCGATAGGTTGATTGTGAAACGGCGAAAGTAGTAAGATTAGGTTTTGAGGTGTTAAAGGACGGATGTCACGTTCATCGAAAAAAGGTCCATATTGTGACCCCAAATTGCTCAAGAAAATAGAAGCGCTTAACCGCTCAGGCGGGAAGGCGGTGATAAAGACATGGTCACGGGGTTCTACTATATTGCCGGAGATGATAGGTCACACGGTCGCTGTGTATGATGGACGGCGACATGTGCCCATATTCATTACGGAGAATATGGTGGGACATAAGCTAGGGGAGTTTGCACTGACCAGGACGTTCCGTGGTCACACTGCCAAAGCTCAGGTGACAGTACAAGCTAAGAAGAAGTAGTGACCGGGTTACAGTCATGAAGGTAAAAGCTGAAGCTAAAGATGTGCGCATTTCGCCGCAAAAGGTGAGGCGGGTTGTAAACATAGTGCGCGGCAGGAAGGTGGATGAGGCGCTGGCAATCCTCAGATTTTTGCCCACACCGGCGGCGCGGGCTGTTGCCAGGGTGATCAAGTCAGCAGCGGCAAACGCGGAAAACAATTTTCAGATGGAACCGGCAGTGCTTAGAATTACTGAGGTTTTTGCCAACGAAGGGCACAGGCTAAAGAGGTTCCGTCCTCAAGCTAGAGGGCGGGTGAGCCCTATTTTGAAACGGTCAACGCATATCAGAGTTTTTGTTGAGGAGGAGGAAAGTGGGACATAAAGTACACCCTTATGGTTTCAGGATCGGCATCATCCGCGGGTGGCATGCCAGGTGGTATACCGAAAAACACTATACTGAATTTTTGCAGGAGGACTTGAAGCTCCGCCAGGTGATAGCAGAGAAGTGTGCCGATGGCGGTGTTGCCCGGGTGGAGATTGAACGCTCTGGAAATGAAATAATGGTGACTTTGTATTCTGCCCGCCCTGGTATTGTTATCGGTAGAGGAGGACAGCGTGCTGAGGAATTGAAGGCGCACCTTGAGGAAATATGCGGCAAAAGGGTGCGGCTGTCCATTAAGGAAACAGAGCAACCTGAACTGGAAGCTGCATTGGTGGCAAGGGCTATAGCTGACCAAATTGAGCGACGGATGGCTTTTCGGAGGGCTATGAAGCAAGCGGCTTTTCGGACGATGCAGGCTGGAGCTAAAGGCATAAAGATTAGCTGTGCCGGCAGGTTGGGAGGTGTGGAAATCGCTCGTCGCGAGACCACCCTTCAGGGGCAGTTGCCATTGCATAAACTTTGTGCTGATATCGATTACGGTTTTGCTGAGGCTAAGACAACCTTGGGCAACATAGGGATAAAGGTCTGGATATATAAAGGCGATATTACACCGGAGGTAAGTAGAGAACTTGTTGCAGCCGAAACGAGTGAAGTATCGTAAGACCCAGAGGGGACATTTAAGAGGTAAGGCACAAGCCGGGAACACCATTGTCTTCGGCGAGTTTGGACTTCAAGCGGTCGAAGGTGCCTGGGTGACGGCGAGGCAGATTGAGGCTGCTCGCCGTGTTATCGTGCGCTACCTGCGTCGTGGTGGTCGCATGTGGATACGTGTTTTTCCCGACAAGCCTGTGACCAAGAAGCCGGCTGAGACACGAATGGGTAGTGGCAAAGGTGCCCCAGACCACTGGGTGACTGTGGTCAAGCCGGGGCGAATGCTGTTTGAGGTCAGTGGCATCAAAGAAGATATGGCTCGTGAAGCACTACATCTGGCGTCTTACAAGTTACCCATTGCCACCAGGTTTGTAGTTAAAGAGGGTGTTAAACAAGAGGTATAGGATGAAAATTCAGGAGATACGTGCTTTGAGCAGTGAAGAGTTGGTCAAGAAGCTTGAGGAAGCCCATCAGGAGCTGTTCAACTTGAGGTTTCGTCTGGCAACGCGACAGCTGGCTAACAACCGTGAACTGATAAAGGTGAAGAAAAGGATAGCTAGGATTAAGACTGTATTGAGAGAAAGGGAGCTAAGTATAAGATAGTTATGGCAGGCAAGCGGAAGGTAAGAATAGGTACGGTTGTAAGCGATAAGATGGACAAGACGGTGGTGGTGCAGGTGGAGAGTCTGGTGCGTCATCCTTTATACAAAAAGGTGATAAAGCGTCGGGCTAGGTTCAAGGCACACGACGAAGGCGAGAAGTGCCGAATTGGAGATGTGGTCAAGATAATGGAAACACGCCCGCTTTCCAAGGAAAAGCGGTGGCGCGTGGTGGAAATAGTCCAGCACAGGGAAGCGGTCGATGTAGAGCCTAAAGAGGTCACTTGAGCGTTATCTTAAAGAACTGAGGGATGATTCAACCTTATACCAGACTGAAAGTAGCTGATAATACAGGTGCCAGGCAGATCATGTGTATCAATGTCCCCGGTGGCACACGACGGAGGTATGCCACCGTTGGCGATGTTATCGTGGCTACAGTGAAGCGTGCCATTCCCGGTGGGGTAGTCAAGAAAGGAGATGTAGTCAGGGCTGTGGTTGTCCGTGTCGCCAGACAGTACCATCGCCGGGACGGCTCATATGTCAGGTTTGATGAAAATGCGGCTGTTATCCTGGATGACAGGAATAATCCGCGGGGTACCCGTATTTTTGGTCCGGTAGCCAGAGAGCTACGGGACAGAAATTTCATTAAGATAATTTCTCTGGCACCAGAGGTCTTGTGAACATGAAGATTAGAAAGAATGACACGGTGCTGGTAATTGCCGGCAAGGATAGAGGGAAGAAGGGCAAGATAAGAAAAGCTATGCCCAGGGACCGGAAGGTGATAGTCGAGGGTGTGAACATGATAAAGCGCCATTCCCGGGCTCGTGGAGTAGCCAGACAAGCTGGCATTATCGAGCTGGAGGCGCCGATCCATGTTTCCAATGTCATGCTGATTTGTAGTAAGTGTAATAAGCCAACCCGGGTTGGTTTTCGCTTTCTCAGCGATGGCAGGAAGGTGCGAGTCTGTCGCGCCTGTGACGAAGTGATTGATTGAACGGTATATCTGAGAGATGTCTCGTTTGAAAGAAAAGTATGTAACTGAGGTAGTGCCCAAACTGATGGACAAGTTTGGCTATGAGAATGTGATGCAGGTACCGCGGCTCAGCAAGATCGTGTTGAACATTGGCTTAGGAGAGGCGGTGCAAAACCCTAAAGTCCTAGAGGCTGCTGAGAAGGACCTGGCAACGATCTCTGGGCAGCACCCGGTGATAACGCGCGCCAAGAGGTCGATTGCTGCTTTTAAGATCAGGGCTGGCATGCCTGTCGGGATGATGGTGACCTTGCGTGGTAGGAGGATGTACGATTTCTTCGATAAGCTGGTCAGCGTGGTCCTGCCACGGGTGCGTGACTTTCAGGGAGTCCCGCGTGACTCGTTCGACGGGGCTGGTAACTATACGCTAGGGCTCAAAGAGCAGGTCGTTTTCCCTGAGATCGAGTATGATAAGGTTGACAAACTGAGAGGTCTGGAGATAAGCATCATCACCACTGCGACCAGCCGAGAAGAGGGCAGGTACCTGCTTGAATGTCTGGGTATGCCTTTTAGAAAGGAATGAGGTTCATTTAAAAATGGCGAAATTGTCGAAGATTCTCAAATCCAAGCGACCACCGAAGTACAGAGTGCAGCACCGTAACCGGTGTCAACTGTGTGGTCGACCACGTGCCTTTATACGACAGTTTGGCTTGTGTCGTATCTGTTTCAGGCAGTTGGCTTTGAGAGGCGAGATCCCGGGGGTGAGGAAGTCAAGTTGGTGATAGAAGCAGCGGAGGCGCATATTTATGGTCAATGACCCGATTGCTGACATGTTAACACGGATCCGGAATGCCCTCATTGCACGGCATGATAGTGTACTCGTTCCAGCCTCAAAGATGAAGCTGTCCATAGCTAAAGTCTTAAAGGAAGAGGGTTTCGTAGCCGACTATGCTCTCTTGAGGGGCAAACCGCAGAGGATGATAAAAATCACTTTGAAATATATAGATGGGCAGCCGGCTATTATGGGTTTGGAGCGAGTAAGCAAGCCCGGGCTCAGGGTATATGTAGGACGGGGTGAGATTCCCCGCGTATACGGAGGTCTGGGTATCGCCATCCTGTCCACATCTAAGGGGTTGATGACCGGACAGGAAGCCTGGCGTCGAAAACTGGGAGGAGAGTTGCTATGTTATGTGTGGTAAATGCTGAGGAGGAGTACTGTGTCACGCATAGGTAAGATGCCGATTCCGGTGCCCAGAGATGTCAAAGTCACCATTAAGGGCAATGAGGTGACGGTTGAAGGTAGCAAGGGCAAGCTGTCCCGCACCTTTCACCCTGATATATCCATTACCCTGGAAGATGGCAAGCTGGTGGTGAGCAGACCAAGCGATAATAGAAACCACCGGGCGCTGCACGGGTTGACCCGTACATTGCTGGCTAACATGGTGGAGGGGGTGACCAAGGGCTTTGAGAAGACTCTAGAGTTGAGCGGTGTTGGGTATCGAGCACAGAAGGTCGGAAATAAACTATCCCTTCAGGTAGGTTTCAGCCATCCGGTGGACTTTGTGCCGCCGCCGGGGATAGAGCTTATGGTTGAGGGAACAAACCGGATCCGCGTTATCGGGACTGATAAGGAGCTGGTAGGGAGGACTGCAGCTGAACTCAGGGCTATTAGACCGCCTGATGCTTATAAAGGGAAGGGTATTAGATATCTGGGTGAAAAAGTCCGTCTCAAGCCCGGTAAGGCTGGTAAGGCAGCGGCGAAAGCGTAGGATAATGCAATGGCTGGATTGAGTTTTAGACTGGCACGCAAAAGGCGCCATGCTCGTATCAGGTCGAGGTTGAGCGGTACACAATCTAGACCGAGGCTTTGTGTTTTCAGGAGTTTAAACCATATTTATGCCCAGGTTATCGATGATTCTATCGGACATACTCTAGCCTCAGCCAGCAGCCTCGATCCGGAGATACGGGATGTGGTGGCGGGAAAGAAGAAGACTGAAGTTGCCGAGATGGTGGGTACATTATTAGCCCGGAGGGCGCTTAACGGCGGTATCAAACAGGTGGCTTTTGACCGCGGCGGTTACAAGTATCACGGGAGGGTGAAAGCCCTGGCAGAAGCTGCCCGAAAGGCTGGACTAAGTTTTTGAGGTTTACCTTATGAAGGCAGTGACCAAAATACCTGAAAATAAATCTAGAGTTGACACCAGTGAACTCGAGTTGACTGAAAAGCTGGTAGCACTGAATCGCGTTACCAAAGTGGTCAAAGGGGGCAAGCGTCTTCATTTCCGTGCTCTGGTAGTGGTCGGGGATGGCAAAGGCCATGTGGGGGCTGGTATCGGGAAAGCCAGGGAGGTCCCTGAAGCTGTGCGTAAAGCTGGAGCTGCAGCCCGGAAAGAATTGATGAAGATAGCTATGGCAGGTACTACGATACCACACGAGATCCGGGCTAAGTATGGGGCAGCGGAGGTACTACTTAAGCCGGCGGTACCCGGTACGGGTGTGATTGCTGGCGGTGGGGTGCGTGCGGTGCTCGAAGCCGCGGGTGTAAAAGATGTTTTGAGCAAATCACTGGGCTGTTCCAACCCTATAAATACGGTCAGGGCTACGATTGTGGCTCTGGCAAACCTCAGATATCCTGAAGAGGTTGTAGTCCAGCGTAAGGGAGAAACTGCAGCAAAGGGGACGAAGTCGAGTGGCTAAGCTAAGGCTTACCTGGGTAAAAAGTGACATCGGTTACAAGAAAGACCAGAGGCGTACATTAAGGGCTCTTGGATTTCACCGACTTCATGAGACGGTGGAGCATAGCGATTCGCCTTCTATAAGAGGTATGGTGGCGAAAGTCCAACATTTAGTCAAAATGGAAGTGATCGAAAATGATGCAGCATGAGTTAAGACCACCTGCTGGTGCCAGGCGTAAGAGAAAGCGTGTCGGGCGCGGCGACGGTAGCGGTCACGGTAGCTACTCGGGACGTGGCTGTAAGGGGCAGAAGTCGCGCTCAGGTGGAGGAGTACGCCTTGGTTTTGAAGGTGGGCAGTTGCCACTGATTAAACGCCTCCCGCGTAAGCGCGGTTTCACCAACATTTTTAAGACTGAATATGAGATAGTCAACGTGGGGCAGTTGAAGACATTCCCTCCTAACGCAGAGGTGACCCCACAGGTCCTTTTTAATGCTGGACTGGTAAAGCACAAAGGGCGGCCGGTCAAAGTCCTAGGTGAAGGTGTTATCGACCGTCCTCTGGTGGTGAGGGCTAGCAAGTTTTCTGCTTCCGCAGAGAGGAAGATACTGGCTGTTGGCGGTAAAGTGGAGAGTGTCTGACCATGCAACAGGTAGGGACAAGACCTCGCCTTATCCAGGCAATGATCGATGCCTTTTCTCTGCCTGATTTGAGGCGTCGGCTTATCTTCACTTTTGCCATGCTTGTGGTGTTCCGCTTTGTAGCCCACATCCCCATGCCCGGGCTGGATGTCAGGGCGATGCGCGAGCTATTTGAGCGAAACCAGCTCCTGGGCATGCTCGACCTGTTCACCGGGGGAGCCATGCGGAATTTCAGCGTAGCAGCGATGGGGGTATACCCTTATATAACTGCTTCGATCGTCATGCAGTTACTTGTTCCGGTTATACCTGCGCTGCGCGCTCTATCCCAGGAGGGCGAAACTGGCAGGCAGAGGATTAACCAGATTACACACTGGCTGACTGTGCCCCTTGCTGCCCTGCAGGGCTACGCACAGATAAACTTGCTCAGAAGCCAGGGTGTGGTAAGTGAGGCTACAACGCTGGCTACCTTCGCCATGGTGATATCACTGACCGCCGGGACTCTGTTCCTTGTCTGGTTAGGCGAACTGATCACAGAGCGTGGTATCGGCAACGGTGTGTCTATCATCATCTTCGGAGGCATCGTAGCCAGACTTCCTGAGATGGTGGGACGAGGTCTAATAGTTAGAGAAAATATCATGGGGCTTATTGCCTTCGTTCTTCTGGGGTTAGCCACCATAGCTTTCATAGTTATTTTTACTGAGGCGCACCGTCGTATTCCGGTCCAGTATGCGCGGACTGCTTTCCGCGGCGCACGGATGTACCGGCAGACTGGTTCTACCCACATCCCGCTGCGAGTGAATTCCGCCGGAATGATACCGCTTATCTTTGCCATCTCACTGATGATCTTCCCCGGGACCATAGCTAGCTATTTTGCCAGCCCCACTGGTGCAGAGCCCAATTTTGCCAACACCATCGTGAACTGGTTTAACCCCAATGCTCCTCTCCCTCGGGGTTTATTTTACTGGGTGCTATACTTTGTGATGGTGGTAGCCTTTACCTTTTTCTACACCATGGTGATATTTGAGCAGATGGACCTGGCACGGACGCTGCAGCGCCAGGGCGGCTTTATTCCCGGTGTCCGCCCCGGGAAGCCGACGACCGAATATCTAAACAATGTGATCACCCGCATAACCTGGGGTGGTGCTCTGTTTCTGGCTACGGTAGCGGTGCTGCCTTTCTTTATCCGTAGCATCACCGATGTTGCTGTGCTCACCATATCCAGTACCGGACTGCTCATCGTCGTGGGCGTCGCTCTGGACACTATGAAGCAAATAGAAGCCCAGCTTACAATGCGCCGTTACGAGGGCTTTTTGAGGTAGGTAGACACATGTTCCTGGTCTTTCTCGGTGCTCCCGGAGCTGGCAAAGGGACCCAAGCTGCTATTATTTCCAAAAGGTTGTCACTGGCTCACCTGGCTTCTGGCGACCTGTTCCGGGAGGCGGTGGAAAAGGGCACTAAACTCGGAGAAAAGGTCAAAGGTTATATGGAGAAAGGGGTGTTGGTGCCTGACGAGGTGACGATACAGCTAATCTCGGAGCGTCTTATAGAGCCAGACTGTCAGGGGGGCTGTATTTTTGATGGTTTTCCGCGCACTCTTGCTCAGGCACAGGCGCTGGACAGGATTCTGGCAGGAATGGGCAAAGCCCTGGACAAGGTGGTATATATCGAGGTGCCGGAAGAGGAGCTGTTGAAGCGTTTGGGCGGGCGCTGGGTGTGCCGCAAATGTCAGGCACCTTATCACGAGATAACCTCACCGCCAAAGGTCGCAGGCGTGTGTGACAGGTGTGGGGGTGAACTTTACCAGCGCCCCGATGATAATGTGGAGACGGTGAGGGAACGGCTCAAGGTCTATTTTGGTCAGACCGTGCCACTTCTGGACTATTACCAGGCTCAGGGTAAGCTTGTCCGCGTTGATGGTAAGCTCGGAATCGAGGAGGTGACTGAGGCGATAATTGGTGTTCTGAAGAAGTGAACGGGAAGATAAGCGACGGTGATAATTATAAAGTCCCCGCAGGAGATAGCGCTGATGCGTCAGGCTGGCAGGGTGGTGGCTGCTGTCCTGCAAAGGTTGAGGGAAGAGGTAAAGCCCGGCATAAAAACACGGTATCTTGATGCGATAGCCATGAAAGAGGTGGCAAAATACGGGGCTAAGGCTTCGTTTAAGGGTTACCGGGGGTTCCCGGCACACCTTTGCGTTTCGGTGAATGACGAGATTGTACATGGTATACCCGGTGAACGAGAGATTGAAGACGGTGACATCGTCTCTCTGGATTTTGGCGCTATGGTGAACGGTTTTCATGGTGATGCCGCCATTACGGTAGGGGTGGGCAAGATCAGCCCCCAGGCTGAGGAACTGATAGCTGTGACCCAGACTGCTTTGATGGTTGGGATAAAGGCAGCCCGTGCCGGTGCTCACATAGGCGATATTTCTGTTGCTATCCAGAGCTATGCCGAAGGGAAAGGTTTCTCGGTAGTCCGTGAGTACTCTGGGCATGGGATCGGCAGGAGTTTGCATGAAGACCCTCTGGTGCCTAACTACGGCTCGCCTGGAGAGGGGCATCTGCTTCAAAAAGGTATGAGCCTGGCTGTGGAGCCGATGGTGACTGCAGGTGATTGGCGGACACGGCTTGCCTCCAACCGCTGGACGGTCCTTACCGCTGATGGCAGCTTGGCAGCACATTTCGAGCACACTATTGCCATTACCGATGATGAGGCGGAAATACTCACTCTGGTATAATTGTGTTGTATGCCTAAGAAAGAGAGCATAGAGGTAGAAGGCGTGGTAATCGAATCGTTGCCGAATGCGACATTTCGGGTTGAACTGGCTAATGGGCATTTGGTTCTAGCCCATGTGTCGGGGCGGATCAGGAAAAACTATGTCCGCATTCTACCGCAGGACAGGGTTCTGGTGGAGCTTTCCCCGTACGACCTGTCCCGTGGGAGAATAACCTATCGACTCAAATGAAGTTGCTTTCATGCGATTTTGACACAATGGCGATAAAGTTATATTATGTAGAGGTTTTTTGACTGCTGAAGGTTGGTGATTAGATATGAAGGTCAGGTCATCTGTGAAGCGTCGTTGCGATAAGTGCAAAATTATCCGGCGCCATGGGGTGGTGCGTGTTATTTGCCAGAACCCCAAACATAAACAGAGGCAAGGATAAACCAGAGGAGAAGGTGATAGAATGGCACGAATTGCTGGCGTCGATATTCCTAGTGATAAGAAGGTTGCTATTTCGCTCCAGTATATTCATGGCATTGGACCAACACTGAGCCACAAGGTCTTGCAGGCTGCTGGTGTGAACCCTGATACCAAGGTAAAAGACCTCAGGGAGCAGGAGATCAGCCGCATACGCGAGATAATTGATAAGGAATACTCGGTAGAAGGTGAACTGCGTAAGGAGGTCAACCTCAATATCAAAAGGCTGATCGAAATCGGTTGTTATCGGGGTATCAGACATCGCCGTGGGTTGCCAGTCCACGGTCAGCGGACGCGGACAAACGCGCGGACTAAACGCGGACCGCGAAAGACGGTAGCCGGTCGCGGACAGAGGCGCGGACTAGCGAAGAAATAAAGGAGTAAGATAAATCATGCCCCAAAAAGGTAGGAGCAGTGGTCGAAGACGAGAGCGCAAGCAGGTAAGTCAGGGTAAGGCTTACATTCAGTCCACATTTAATAATACCATTGTGACTCTGACCGATGATAAAGGGAATGTTGTTGCCTGGAGCAGTTCAGGTACGTCGGGGTTCAAAGGCTCGCGCAAGGGCACTCCCTATGCTGCGCAATTGGCGGCACAGCAGGCTGCCCAGAAAGCCAAGGAACACGGTCTGCGTCAGGTGGAGGTCCTGGTAAAAGGTCCGGGTAGCGGGCGTGAGGCGGCGATTCGTGCTATCCAGGCTGCGGGGATCATGGTGACTGCGATTAAAGATGTCACGCCGGTTCCGCATAACGGCTGTCGACCTCGGAAAAGGAGGCGGGTCTAAGCATGGCACGTTATACGGGAGCCGCTTGTCGGTTATGTCGTCGTGTTGGCGATAAACTGATGCTCAAAGGCGACAGGTGCTACACCTCGAAGTGTACTCTGGAGCGCAGGAGTGTGCCCCCGGGGTACATTGCTACGGCGAAACGGCGTCCCAGAAAGTCTGAGCGCGGGCTGCAATTGCTGGAGAAGCAGAAAGCCCGATACACTTACGGGCTTCTGGAGCGCCAGTTCCGCAAGGTCTTCGCTGAGGCTGAGAGGCTTCCCGGGATCACAGGTGATAACCTCCTGATTTTGCTGGAAAGACGCCTCGATAATGTGGTCTATCGGCTGGGCTTTGCCAGTTCCAGGGCACAGGCAAGACAGATCGTGCGCCACGGTCATATCCTTGTGAATGGGCGCAAGACCAATATCCCTTCATATTTAGTAAGACCCGGCGATGTTATCACCTGGCGTGAGTCCAGCAAACGGAGTGAGTACTATAAGATTATATCGCAGACTGCCGGCGATGTTGCCGTGCCAGGCTGGCTATCGTTCGATAAACAGAAGTTTATGGCTAAAGTGGTCAGCATGCCCACTGCTGAGGATATTCAGGTCAAATTTGATACAAAGTCAATTGTTGAATACTACTCGCGTTAGTAAGGAGGTGCTGTGGCAGGGCTAGCGTTGCCAAAAGTAGAATGTGTAGAAAGCACTGAGACATACGGGCGCTTTGTTGCTGAGCCGTTGGAGAGGGGCTTTGGCACTACTCTGGGAAACAGTTTGCGCAGGGTACTGCTCAGTTCATTACCCGGTGCTGCTGTTACCTGGGTCTGGATAGAAGGCATTCAGCATGAGTTCTCTACCATACCACATATGAAAGAAGATGTAATTGAGTTCTTGCTCAATGTCAAAGCAATCCGCTTCCGTCATGCCGGGCAATCAGCCGGAAGGGCAAGGCTGGAAGTACAAGGCGAAGGAGAGGTTTGTGCTGGTGATATTCAAACGCCGGCTGACTTCGAGATAGTCAATCCCGAGCTCCATTTAGCCACTCTGGATTCTGCTGAAGCGAAGTTAATGATTGAGTTCAATATCGAGGTCGGCAGGGGTTACGTGCCGGCGAAGTCGACCGACAACCTCCCTGCGGGTGCCATTCCCGTAGATGCCATTTTTTCACCGGTGCGGCGGGCGAATTTCTCGGTTGAGCCCAGCAGTGCCAGGGAAGGAAGCACGCTGGAGAAATTGATACTGGAGATATGGACGGATGGTACTCTGTCACCGCTGGAAGCCCTTAGCCAGAGTGCTACCATTCTGGTGGAGCAATTCAACTGTTTCCGGGAGCTGGTGAAGGCGGTGGTACAGGAGGGGGCAGAGGTGGTCTGGCAGCGCATTATACCGCCTGAGCAGTACCTCATGCCTCTGGACCAATTGCCTCTGTCTACACATACTTATAACAGCCTGAGAAGGGGTGGTATCACCACGGTGGGGCAGGTGCTGGAGAAGGGTCTGGACAAACTGACCTCTCTCCCCGGGTTCGGGGTAAAATCGCGGGAGGAGGTGCAGGTGGCTTTAGAGCAGCTTGGCATTCCCCTGGTGATGGAGGGCAAAGGGAAGAGAAGAGGACGACAGAAAGCATCGTCGGTGTCACAGGAAGAGGCGGCTGTTGAAACTGACGAAGGATGAGATATAAATGAGACATGCAGTAGCTGGAAGAAGGTTCAGTCGTACCACAGAGCAAAGGTGGGCTTTATATCGCAACCTGGTATCCGACCTTATCCGTTATGAGAAAATTGTGACCACAGAGGCGAAAGCTAAAGAGGTACGCGGTCTCGCGGAGAAGATGATAACGCTGGGCAAGGAAGGCAGCTTAGCCTCGCGGCGCCGCGCTCTGGCGTTTATCACCGATAAGAAACTTGTGGAAAAGCTATTTAATGAGCTGGCGCCGAGATTTAAGGAGCGCCCCGGTGGGTACACCCGAATCATCAAACTGAGACAACGCGTAGGGGATGGAGCGCCATTGGTGCAGCTTGAAATGGTGGAGTGAGCAGTGACGCTAGAGTATAAGCGTTACATTGCTTTGAAGGTAGCTGGTGTCGCTCTTTAACAATAACAAAATCGTGCTGCTCGTGGAGTATGACGGCAGGAATTATTGCGGCTTCCAGTGGCAGTCTGGTGTCCCTACTATACAGGACGAACTGGAGAAAGCCATACACAAGGTCACCGGAGAGGTAAGCCGTGTGATTGCTGCCAGCCGTACCGATAGCGGTGTGCATGCCAGGGGGCAGGTGGTGAGCTTCAAGACACGCTCGGCACTGCCACCACGGGTGCTCGTTCGGGCATTGAATTTCTACCTGCCACGAGATATAGCTGTCAAGGGTGCATGTCGGGTGGATATGAAGTTCGATGTCCGGCGCGATGCCATAAGTCGCGAGTACCAATATAAGGTACTCAACAGCCCCGCGCGGTCGCCTTTGTGGGAAGGCTACGCCTATTTTGTGCCCCAGAAACTGGATGTGGACTTAATGAACGAGGCATGTGCGCTGTTAACAGGGGAGCATGATTTCGCCTCTTTCGGTGCTGCGCTGGGAAGATTCAAGAGTACAGTGCGCACCGTTTACGAGGCTAAGGTTGAGAGGAAGGGGGAGTTAGTCGCTCTTTATATGCGGGCTAACTCCTTCCTGCCCCACCAGGTACGCAATACGGTGGGGCTGCTGATAAGGGTGGCGCTGGGTAAGATAGGGGTGGAGGAATTCAGGCAGGTAATGGAGGCAAAGAGACTGGGTCTGGCAGGACCAACGGCGCCAGCCCATGGTCTATACTTAATGAAGGTGGATTATCCTTATACTCTGGAGATGGAAAATTGAAGACGTACGCAACTAGAGCTTGTGATATAGAACGACAGTGGCATGTGATAGATGCCGCAGGGCAGACCCTGGGCAGGCTGGCTGCCCAGGTGGCTAAATTGCTTATGGGTAAACACAAGCCGATATATGCCCCGTATCTTGACGCCGGCGACTATGTCATCGTTATCAATGCGGCAAAGGTGAGGGTCACCGGTAAGAAAGCCGGGGAAAAAATTTACTACAGGCATTCAGGCTATCCCGGTGGACTAAGGGCGGTGACTTTTAGAGAAATGCTGGCTACTCACCCTACGCGGGTGATCGAACATGCGGTCAAAGGCATGCTACCGGACACCGATTTAGGCAGAGCCATGTTTAAGAAACTCAAGGTCTATGCCGGCGAAAACCATCCTCATCAGGCGCAGGTAGCCAGTGCCAGAGCAGCTAAGGAGGACAAGACCAGATGACCACACAGACTTATGCCCGCGGCACAGGCAAGCGCAAGTGCGCTATAGCGCAGGTGAAGCTATTTCCCGGCGGTTCAGGTCGCATCCTGATAAACGGCAAGCCATATGAGGAGTTGTTCACCCGAATGGCACACCAGCGCACCATCCAGCAGCCCTTCACGGTTACCGAGACAACGGGTAAGTTCGATGTCGAGGTGAAGGTGGAGGGTGGTGGCATCGGTGCCTGGGCGGATGCCATTCGCCACGGCATCGCCAGGGCTCTGGTGGCATATAATGAAAATTTCAAGCCGCTATTGCGGTATGCCGGGCTGCTCACCCGCGATGCCCGGGTGAAAGAGCGCAAGAAGTACGGTCTCAAGCGCGCCCGCAAAGCACCACAGTACACCAAACGGTAAGACTGACGCGGTCAGCCTTGTCCCTTTCCTTGTCTATTTCGTGCTCACAGCCGGTGGACGGCGGCGATGTCCACCTTGCCGGACTTAAGCGAAGACTCCACTTGTTCTCTCTGTTCCCAATCGAAGCGCAGGGCGATGCCGCAGTCGCTGGAGAACTGGCGCGGGGTGGGGACCAGTTTGCCCTTTAGCCCTGCCTTCGTAAGGAGCTTTTGTGCCTGCATGGCGGAAGCCGTGGTATGGAACAGCACGATGCCGTAGTTCATGAGCTGACCACCGTAGCGATGGCTTTAACTGCCGCGTGGACTTCATCCCGGGTGGTGAATACCCCTGGCGCCAGCCTCACCGTGCCCTGGGGAAAGGAACCGATGGTCCTGTGGGCTGCGGGCGCACAATGCAGTCCCACTCGTACCAGCACATCGTGCTCCTCGTCCAGCCTGAGCCCGATCTCCGAGACCGTCTTACCCTCGGCGGTGAACGAGACTATGGCGACGCATCTTTCCGGGTCGAGCGTGCCGTAGGTCTTGGTTCCCGGTATATTGCACAGCCCCTCCAGAAGCTCATGGGTCAGTTCTTTCTCCTGCCAGCGGATGGCATCTATGCCCCGTTGTTTGAGCCATCTTATCCCTGCCTGCAGGCTGGCGATGCCCACCAGATTTGGCGTACCGCTTTCGAATTTATCGGGCAGGAAATGGGGGTGCTCTTCCAGTTCTGACTGGCTGCCAGTGCCGCCGCGCATCAAAGGGGTTATCCCGGACGTGTCCACCCCGCTCCTGACCACCAGCCCGCCGCTGCCCGGTGCACCGAGGAGCGCCTTGTGACCGGTGAAGGCAAGCAGGTCGATGCCCATCTCCTGCATATCTATGGGCAAAGCGCCGGCGGCTTGAGCGGCATCCACCAGAAGCAAAGCACCGGCTTTGTGTGCTATGCTTGCTATTTCAGCTATTGGCATAATGGTGCCCACCACATTACTGGCGAAAACGCTGACCACCAGCCTTGTGCCCGGGGTTATCGCCTTTGCCATTTCTGACAGGTCTAGCGTACCGTCTCGGGCGCAGGGCACGACTTTTAGTCCCACACCTTTTTTCTCCAGGTCACGCAATGGTCTCATTACAGAGTTGTGTTCCATCGAGGTAGTGACCACACGGTCGCCGGGGCGAAGGGTCCCGTAGATGGCGAGGTTGAGGGCGTGGGTGGCATTGCTGGTGAATATTACGCCCATGGAGTCGCCGGAATTAAAAAAGCTGGCTATCTCCTCCCTCGTCTCATATACCACCATAGCGGCTTCGATAGACAGCCGGTGTCCGGAACGCCCCGGGTTGCCCCCGGAGCGTTCCAGAGAGTCGGTCATGGCTTTCAGCACCTCTGGCGGTTTGGGCCAGGAGGTGGCGGCGTTGTCGAGATAGATCATTTGTTCAATACCAGTTTAACACTTCCGTCCGGCTGTTGCTGCACCTCCACCTTCCAGCCAGCGTTTTTTGCCAGGCGGGAAACGTTTTCCCGTGCTGTGGGCGAATCGACCAGCACCTCCAGAGTGCCCTTCCCCAGCTTCTGCAACGCCTGACGGGCGAGCATTGCTGGCTGCGGGCAAGCCAGTCCGCGTGCATCAAGAATTTCGCTCATCTAATTACCTCCTAAGCTTTTCTTTCTCGCATGGTGAAGCCAATGATAATGCAGACCACCAGCCCTACGATTACGGTGAGCGCGCTGAAGGCGGAAGGTCCATTCGGCGTGGCAGCGGCGCTGAAATTATGGCTGAAGCCGGCACCTACGATCATGCCGAAGACGAACATGGCGGCATCGCCGTCGCCTTCGCCGGAAAGAAAGAGCTGTCTACCGGGACAACCTCCTGCCAGGGTGAAAGCCAGCCCTGCCAGTACCATACCGCCGAAATTGAACAGGGCGTTAGTGTGAGCCACCGGTTGATTGGCAAAGCCGGGATGGAACTGTCCCAGTATCAGGTTGGTGATGAAGGCGAGGATGATGAACGCCAGAATACCGTTCAGCAGATGTGAATCGCGCAGCAGGATGACATCGCGGATGGCGCCCACGGTGCAGAAGCGGCTTCTCTGGGCAAAAAAGCCGATAACCAGACCGACTATTATGGCGATAATGATGGGCGCATGCTGGCTACCCGGTCCCTTTTCTGAAAAGAAGATGGGACCGGTGGGGTTGCCTGAGGCGTCACGCCCGAACTGCGGGGCTAATAGCAGCAGTGCCAGCAGGGCGAGCATCACCGCCGGCATCACCCAGCCCATAGCCTTCGGTGCCGGATGGTTACGCCCCAGACTGTACCCGATCTTGAGAAAGCCGATGCCGATACCGATGCCGGCGATAAGCCCCAGTATAGCAAAGATGGCATTCCAGTCGCCCCCTGCCAGCCTCAGATAGGCACGCCAGGGGCAGCCCAGGAAGACCAGGGCGCCGAAGGTGGCGAACATACCCAGCAGAAAGCGCACCATCGGGGCGGAGCCGGTACGTGGCTTAAACTCCCCGAAGGCGAGTGCGCCGATAAGGGCGCCGAAGAACAGCCCGATTATCTCCGGGCGGATATACTGTACCACCGCAGCGCGGTGCAGCCCCAGCGCCCCGGCGATATCTCTGGTAAAGCACACCATGCACAGCCCCATATTACCCGGGTTGCCCAGCTTCACCAGGACGGGCGCCAGGATACCAACCACTGCGCCGGTGAGGACTGGTCCCCAGCGGGACGTAAGGAAACGAGAGATAGCAGACATTTAAACTTAGCACCTCCTTCGTTGTGTTATAGTCTCCGTGTACACAGGAGCCCACACAACGCGGGGTGCCCGCAAGAGGAATTTCAGGCGGGATGTGTGGTCGGGGTGGCGTTGCTGGCTTCCTGTGCCGCGGCTTTCCGGTGGTGCACAACGTGCACCGCTACCGGCTGGAATCATACCCGCCGATACAGGACAACCATAGCGTCACCCCCTTTCTGTATCAGATTCGGCGATATTATAGCTGACGAACTACCCTGTGACAAGTGTTTGTACTTGTCCAGGTACGTTAGTGACACATGTTCTTGTTGCCCCCTCACTCTAACTCTCTCCCGCAAGGGGAGAGAGGACTTTATCCTCTCCCTCGATGGGAGAGGAGTAAGGTGAGGGTGAAAGTGAAGACCCCTCACTCTGACTCTCTCCCGCAAGGGGAGAGAGGACTTTATCCTCTCCCTCGATGGGAGAGGAGTAAGGTGAGGGTGAAAGTGAAGACCCCTCACTCTGACTCTCTCCCGCAAGGGGAGAGAGGACAAAGGAAGGCAACTCTCTCCCGCGGAGGGGAGAGAGGACTTCTCCCTTGACGGGGAGTATTTTAATCTCTTTTTCCTCTCCCTTGACGGGAGAGGAGTAAGGTGAGGGTGAAAGTGAGGGGACTTCCCCCTCACTCTAGCTCTCTCCCGCGGAGGGGAGAGGGATTTTATTTTTTCCTCTCCCTTGACGGGAGAGGACTAAGGTGAGGGTGATCCTCCTGCCCGGGGGAGAGAAAGCAGCCCACTCCTTCCTGCTCTACCGTATCCGGTATATGTCACCCATCTATCTGAACGAGCCCAACTTTACACCATGTGGACCCGCTTACGAATCAGTGGTCATGCCTCAAAGAGCGTGGTCATAGCAGTCCTGTAAATTAACCACGAGCTTGACCGTAGACTCCCAAGCCGGGCTATGCATTTCGCCGGGGACAATCCCATCTGGTCTACCTTTAACTGTCGTCCCTTTTGTTAAGCGCCAACCCCTGTGACGCTGGGGCTGCCTGCGTTACACCATACGACAGGTTTATGGGGTGGCATAATAAACAAGAAGTTTGGTGGGTGTGAATTTTGAGAAAAATTCACAGAATTTGTGCGAAAACGAAGCTGGATGGTCGTACCTCTATGAATACAATATTGTCCAGCGGCGTCATTGCCGCTACCGCTGCCACGCTTCGGCTGTCGTCGTTGTTGCGTTTAGCTTCGCAGTATTCTTGCTAACGAACTTTTCACCATTCCCACCAGATCCCACAGCTAAAGTGGTACTAGACAACCTGGCTCCTGTGCAACCTGCTAGATTGGACGTTTTCGACAGTTGTGCAACCGGGTGGTTATTGGTTGACCGACCCGCCGGCTAAGGAAGGAGGGGCTTTGGTCTTCGCCCCGCCCAGTCTACCGCCGTTGTTTAGTGAAGGGACCGGCGGTAGTTTACATCGTCCCTCTCGTTTCCCCTGCTCACCGTTTGGTCGGCGGAATTACCGGAAAGTCGATATACGAGGCATACTGTGAATCGTGGAATATGGTCTGCATGGCGGGAATGCCCCGGGCATCTTCTCCAGCAGGGTTGCCGGTATTCATGTTGCGCTCGAACCGCGGGAAATTGCTGCTGGTGATATCTATGCGGATGCGATGTCCCTTTCGGAAGAGGTTGCTGGTGGAGGCTAAATCAATCACATATTCATTGATTTCCCCCGGCGTTACCAGTTCGGGTCTGAGGACCGACTTCCTGTATCTCGCCCGGATACAGCCCTCTGCCACATTGATGGACATGCCGTTGGGATAGACATCGGTCAGTTTGACAAAGAAGTCCGTGTCCTTCGCTGAGGTGGAAGCGAAGAGATGGAGTTTCAAAGGACCGGTTATCTCCATATCTTCTTCCAGTTCTGGCGTCGAATAGCACAGGACGTCATTGCGCCTTTCAATAATGGACTGGTCCTGCGGTCCGGCGGGCTGGTTGAGATCTGGATTAAGCCTGCCACCCCTGGTGGGCACAGGGTCATGCGGGTTGTACACATAGATATCCGGTGGTTCCGTCCCCGGCTCGTTGCGGCTAAGCAGACCATCACCGGTGGCGGAGTTGGCATGCCCCCGGCTGTGCAGGTAAAAGCGCTGCCACTGGGTCTCCGGCAGGGGCCAGGTGGTGGCACTCCGCCACCTGTTCAGTCCCATGACAAAGTAGCGGATGGGGACAAGGTAAGGGCTATCGATCCCCCTCAGGTACTTATCGAAAAACTGTATATGCCTCTCGGTGGCAAATGCCCCCGCTCCAGAGGCGTAAACGCCGAAATTGAGTGCTCCGATGAAATTATGCAGCCTTGCCCCGTGCACCCAGGGTCCCATGAAGACGTGCTGCCCCTCGCGGGCGATCTGTGAGCCACCTTTTTCCCTCATGTTGAGGAAGTTGAGAAAGGTGTGCCCCACGCTCATATCGTACCAGCCACAGGAATGCATTATCGGCACCTTCACTTTTTCGTAGGGCCAGAAAAGCTCTTCCTCGGACTTTATCCCCTTGATGTTCTCATAGCTGAGGCGCCTCTGAAACCACTGCTCCATCCCTTCAAACTTGAAATACGGTATCTCTTTGAGGGGTAGATAGTTGCACACCTCTTCAAAGTTGTTCAGGACGTAGCGGATGTTTTCCAGCGCCTTGGAAACGTCCTTCCCCTGCTTCGCCATCCTGGACAGCGTATCGAAAGCCATGTTGGCAAACCAGCTCAGGGTAGTCTCCACCTCTTTCACGCCGCACATTTCGGCTTCGCCTAACATGCCGGCGCCGATGACATGGGGCGCAATGGCTTTAAGATGGGGCGGGTTCTCTATCGCCGCCTGCCACTGGTTCCGTGCCAGATATGATGCGCCTGCCATACCAACATTGCCATCGCACCAGGGCTCAGCGGCTACGAACTCTATGGTGTCGTACCCATCTTTGCCCTCCGGTGCTCCGGGGACAAATTCGCCTTCTGAGGCAAACCTGCCCCTGGTATCCTGGATGACCACAGCATACCCGGCAAAAGCCGCTTCTATGGGCGATAGATAGTCGCTGGCAACAGAATGGACTTTGTTATATGGCGTTCGTACTACAATAGCCGGGTGTTTTTCGCTATCGTCCGGTCGGTAAACATCAGCCCTCAGCACCACGCCGTCCCGCATTCGTACAGGGATGTTTCGGTCGACACGAATTGAACTCACCATTTTCTCCTCCTTGTCTGGCTGTTGGGTGTCTTTTCGCAGCATTATCTCTCAATCAGGCTTTTTTTATCAATGCCGATATGCAGAGCTCCTCACCTACAGTGGCATCTGGTTGGCAATAGCCGTGAGGCGATGGTGAGCCCCGGGTTGTCCGGGAATAGCGGCTTGTGCTTTAAGCGCAGACCTGATAAGCTACGCCAGAATGTGAAAAAATGCCCGGGGAGGTGAAATAATGAGGAAGACATGGCAGCAAAAGCTGGAGGACAAAGCCTCCCTGCCCAAAGTGCTCAAACTGGAGAAGGGTTTCCCCTGTTACCATGCCGTGCATAAGATGGGCGCCGAAGTCGGCGATGACATAGTGCTGGTAAACCCGTCGGAAGTGGTGGCAATCATGAAGCAGGTGCCAGAAGGAAGGCTGATAACTATTGTGGAAATATGCCAGCAGATAGCCAGGAACCACAATGTTAAGGGCTGCTGCTCTTTGACCACCGGGATTTTCATCACCACGGCAGCCAATGCGGTAGAAGCGGCAAGAAAGGAGGGCAAGTCGCTGGATATACCATACTGGCGTACCCTCAAGGTCGGTGGCTTTTTAAATGAGAAGTACCCGGGTGGACAGGAAGCGCATAAGAGGCTGCTTGAGGGGGAAAATTTCAAGGTCATCGTTCGAGGCAGGAAGTACCAGGTCGCCGATTACGAGAAGTATCTGATGAAGCCTGCCTCTCTATCTTTTGAGAATAAAAGCCATAAATAGCGACATCAGGAGGTTCAGGACTAAACTAGCGGTCTTTTCTGGTTCCAGTCGCCCCTGTGGCTGTCCCGAAGGCAGTAAGGAGCCATGACCAGCAGGCGCGGACAAAAACCTGCCCAGCCTTTCTAAGGTTTCCAACCTGTCACCAGTGCCTTCGGACTGGTATTCCGACAATATGCGCTTAACGTCTTCTTCCAGCTTTTTGTCCTTGACGCTTCTTTCTCCAGGGCGCTGCAGTCGTTGACGGGCACGCTGGAACTTTGTGAATTCACCCCGGTTCAGCCAGACCCCGTTACACACGGGGCAACGCGCTAAGATGATATCTTCGGGAAAGTACCGGTCTTTGAACAGGACGAGTCTGGACCGGTCCAACGGGCATCTGAGGTCACGCTTTTCTATGTTTGTGGGACTCCATAGACCGTCAGTATCAAAGACCTCAATCTTTTCCGCCTCCCCCTGTCTTGCTCTGAACAGTTCCGTCTCGTCAAACCAGACCCCGCCGCATTCTGTGCATTGGTCGAGGAAGATCGGCTGACCGTAGTGGGACTCGACCGTTACCTGATGCATCTCGGTGTCGTCAATGGGGCATTTCATGTTTTCATTATAGGCAATGACCGAATCAGGGGCAAAGGGCACTCCCTGGGCGACTTGTCCTGGTCATGGTGACCATCAGGGGCGACCGGAGGGCGCCAAACGGGAGACTTTGCGCAAGCGGAAAGGCTGGTCCCACAAAGCGGGCATAATGCAGGTCGTGCTGGACAGTTGCCCTGCTGCTCTTAAGAAGCGCCCAGTGCCCTTGCTGCCTTTTCGAGGTCGGCGGGTTTGACCCACAAGATAGCCCCGTACCGCCCCCCGCCGCCGGCGACAGCCTGCAGGGCTGTGATGTTTATCTGGGACTGTTTGAGTTTCTCGACCAGGTCGGCGACAGCGCCGGCGCGGTCATCGCCCTGAATTAAGAAGGCAACCTTGGGTCCTACCAGCTTGACCCCTGCCTTCTTTGCCGCCGCAAGGAAAGCCTCTTTGTCAACGGGCACAAAGTCGAGCTGGGCACGCCCCCAGCCTGTGGGAAAGCCGCAGAAGGCAAACAGGTTGACCCCTTCGGTCTTAAGGGCATTAAGGACCTTCGCTCCCTCTCCGGCTTTGTTGGGGACTATTGTGTAGTAGTACTCGATGCGCTTGATCACATCCGCCATAGCCTTGCACCTCCCGCAAAAGACTTCTATAAAATCTATCATAGACGATTCCGGCATTTGTATCAAGGGCGAAAAATGGCAAAGGAAGTGAGGGGAGAGAGGACTGCCCCCTCACTCTAACTCTCTCCCGCCAGGGGAGAGAGAGGATATAGGAAGGTAGCTCTCTCCCGCGGAGGGGAGAGGGACTTTTTTCCTCTCCCTCGACGGGAGAGCCTCTCCATTCCTCTCCCTTGACGGGAGAGGATTAAGGTGAGGGCAGTCCCTCTCCAATCAAAAGGGTGAAGAAAATGAAGTCCCTCTCCCCTTGCGGGAGAGAGTTAGAGTGAGGGGACTAATCAGAATATGTGGCACTAACTGGACGAGTACAGTGCTTTGACGCCCGGGGCACTAGAGAATAGAATGTAACGGGAGGACTCGATAACACAGGTACGGGGCAAACGGTCAGGAAAGGAGCAAGTCATGCAGTACTTTCGCTATGACCAACAGGGAGAGAAAACAGGGTCCTCAGAGGTGAAGATACCTGAGAGCAAGGCTGCGGTAGGGGCACAGCCGCTGATATATCCCATGCCTGCGCTCCTTATCGGTGCCGACGTGGATGGCAAGCCCAACTTCATGACCGCTGCCTGGTGTGGCATTGCCTGCAGCGAGCCGCCCATGGTCTCCGTGGGGATAAGACACCGACACCATACGCTTAAAGGCATAAAGCAGAACATGGCTTTCTCCGTCAATGTGCCTTCGGTGGACTTGGTCACGGAGACGGACTACTGCGGCATCACCTCTGGGTCTAAGGCTGACAAGGTAGCGGTCTGTCAGTTCCGCGTGTTTTACGGTAACCTGGGTGGCGCCCCCTTAATCGAGCAGTGCCCCCTGAACCTGGAGTGCAAAGCTGTCCACCTGTTGGACCTGGGAAGCCACTGCCTCGTCATCGGCAGAGTGGAGCAAACGTACGTTTCAAAAGACTGCCTCAGCGAAGGGAAGCCCGACGTGAGCAAAATAAGACCGTTCATTTTTACCCCATTTCCCGCGGTAGAGTACCAGGCTCTGGGTGAAGTCATAGCTAAGGCATTTACCATAGGAAGGGAGCTGAAAGCCAAAGAGAAAAAGGGCTAGCGGTGCAGGATAACACAAAGGAGGAGACGGTTATGTGTCCGGCAAAGAGAACAAAAGGATGTGAACAGCCCAAAAAGTTGAAAGGCACACCACGGGACTGCACCCCGGAGCAAGTCAAAAAGTGCCATGGCGAAGTCGCCAAGCACCCTTGCCTACGGGAACAATAATAGACCATAAGCGGCAGACGGTGCGGGTTGGGGCGCCAATGGCTACCCACTCAGTAAGCAGGGCATGGAATATGCCTGTAGCCAGTCCCTGCTCCCCGATGCTCGTGTGGTCGCCAATAAGCGCCGAGACTGAGGGGAACAGCAGCCCGTAGCCTGTGCCGTACAGCCCCATTATGGCGACCAGAAGCCAGAACCCCGATACCAGGGGCAGGACGGCGAGCGAGACGATGATGCACAGTAGCCCGGCGACCATTGCCGGCAACCGCCCTACCCTATCGGAGATAGCCCCGCTTGGGAACTGCGTGATTACAAACATCGTGGAAAAAGCGGCGAGCGACATACCCACTTCAAAAGCCCCCATGCCCAGCCTTCCCAGATGTAGTGGCAGAAGCGTGACCACTCCCCCGAAGGTAAAGTACTGGGCGAGTATTGCCACGTAGGAAGGCACGAGTCCTCTTTTGGTGAGAAGCTCCTTCGCCTTACAGATGCCCTCCGCCCCCGGCGCTTCGGCTGCTGCGACCTCTCTTATGCTACCGGCAGGCAGTGTCAGGGTCAAAAGGGCACCCAGCCCCACGAGTATAGCACCGAAGAAGAAAAGCGGACTGAGACCCAGGCGGGAGGCGATAAGTCCGCTCAGCGGATAGCCTATCAGAGAAGCGCTTGCCAGAGACATACCATATAAAGACATAGAGCGTCCCTGCTTCCCTCCCTCAGAATAATTGGCGATAGCCGAGCCGAAGACAACATTACTCGGGGTATTGATGATGGAATAGATGCCGACGATTAGCCCGACCATTCCAATGCCGGCGCCGAGACTGGACGCATAGATGGCTATGACCGGTATCAGCAGATGCGTATCAAGAAAACCGAGAAGGGTGATGACCGGGGTAACCCATAGGACGCGGTCACCTTGCTGTCTCAACATGCTCATATAAATAACCGAGGATATTATTGTGGGGTATGGCGGAAGAAAAACGCAATAACCCCGGAGGGGGTTTTAGCCACCGTGGCACATCAGCAAGAGCTGGGTCTGGGACCGGTTTACACCGAAAGACCTGTCTTGGGGACGGGGTTGCACAGAGCCGAGAAGTGTTACCTTTTCTACCCTTGCCCTCTGCAATTGGCCAAGCTATAATGCACGTGGTTGTCGATTTCGGTTGGGAGGCAAGTATTGCCAGATAATGTTCAGTGGCAGCATCCTGGTGGCAAATTCCGTGAAGTCGGTTCCCAAGCGCTCAGCGACGGTGAACTGCTGGCAATTCTAATCTCTACTGGCACCCGAAATAGGTCCGCTCAGAAAATTGCCGACGACATTTTAGCCAGGTTCGGCTCATTTAAGGGCATGGCTAACCAACCATTGAGCAAGCTTATGAAGATAAAAGGGCTTGGGGAGGTTAAAGCCATCAGGATTGCCGCCGCTTTTGAAATCGCCCGGCGTATTGTTAACGAGGTCTTGAGGGAACATGAGAAGACCTAAGACGGGGCAGGTCAGGATCCCCAGCCCATTTGATCCGGCCGCTGTGAAGACTGAACGGTCGGCTGTGGCTGTCCTGATGCACTGGATGCGCCAGATTATCGAGAAAGAAAACTTGGATTTGGGACTTCCCGATGTAGAGACCGCTGGCGCAGACAGGAAATCGCCCGACACGGTAATCTACGAGTCCCGACGCAGCCAGAATGTGCTCTGTGTTATTGAAGCCAAGCGTCCCTACTACGATGCTCTGGACTATGAGAATCTGATAAAGCCTGCCTGGGAAAAAGCCAATCACCGGCGAGCCAGATACTTTGCCACCACCAACTTCCAGGAGTTAATCTGGTTTAATACCGAAAAGGTTAATGCCCAACGACCACTCGAGGAGCAAGTTGTTGACAAGTATCACCTCTCCGAGATAGAGGACCTCGGTCTCATTGAGGAGACCAGGTACAAGCAAAGCATTACCGAGCAACTGAAAATCTTCCTCACCAAGCTGTACGCTGTCCACACTGGCAGGGAGCCGGAACCGAAGCAAGCCGTTGATGAATTTCTCGTTTACCGACTCCATGACAAGATCAGGAGGCTTGCCCGCTACTACGCCACAATAATCGAGGACCGGTGTCATAAAGATGAAGCCTTCTCTGCTGAACTCAGCAGGTGGTTCAATGACCAGGGCTGGAGTTTTGCCTGGCAGCCGCAAGACTTTGACAAAGCAGCACGGCAGGCAGCTTATCTGTTGGTCAACAAAATCCTTTTCTATAACCTCCTTCAGGCTAAACGCCCCGAAAGGCTCGACCCCCTGCAAGTCCCCGCGGGCTTAACTAAAGGGGCACAGCTCCGGAAGATTTTGCAGAGCTTCTTCGATGAAGTGCTGAAGATAGACTACGAGACAATTTACACCACGGATTTCATTGACGCCATTGCCTTTCCTGAACAGAAAGAGGTGGTAGCTGAGGTCAAGGAGCTGGTATCTATCCTTCACGAGTACGATTTCTCCAAGCTGGGCTATGAAATTATCGGCAACATCTTCCAGAAGCTCATCCCCCAGGAGGAACGGCACAGGCTGGGACAGTATTTCACCAACCCCGACGTGGTTGACCTGATTTTGTGCTTCTGCCTGAGGCACGAAGGTGACAAGGTCTTTGACCCGTCCTGCGGCGCCGGCACCTTCCTGGTTAGAGCCTATCAACACAAGAAGCTGATGAACCAGTACCTGAAGCATGAAGACATTTTGGAGACGCTGTGGGGTAATGACATCGCCAAGTTTCCCGCTCATCTAGCCACCATCAATCTGGCGATTAATGACCTTTCCGTTGACCGGAACTACCCCAACATCATGCAGGAGGACTTCTTTGACCTTTTGACCACTGAAAAAGGATTTAAGTTGCCTCCCAGATGGCGTAAGGCTAGAGCCAGGACTCTCGCTGGAGAGAGGGAAATAGAGTATCCCCGCTGGTTTGACTGCGTTGTCGGCAACCCACCTTACACCCGCCAGGAGGAGATAGCGGAGATTGCTCCAGAAGAACGGCAGTATAAAGGAAACCTTATTGACAAAGCCCTCACGGACGCCAACGGGCGGAAGCTTGCCGATATCCCGAGAAGGGCTGGCATCTACGGTTACTTCTTTGTTCACGGTACCAAGTTCCTGAAGAATGGTGGCAGGTTCGGCTTTGTTGTCTCCGAGTCCTGGCTGGATGTGGACTACGGCAAGGGCTTGCAGGAGTTCTTCTTGAATAACTACAAAATCATCGCCATCATCGGCAGCAAGGTGGAGCGCTGGTTTGAGGACGCCGATATCAATACCTGCATTGTCATCCTGGAAAAATGCTCTGGCGATGACCGCCTCAAGGAGCGGGATGATAACCTGGTGCGTTTCGTCTACTTGAAGAAACCCTTGCGCTATTTTATCCCCCCAGCCCAGGACATCTGGGAAAAGCAGGTGACAAGGATCAGCACCATCAAAGAGAAGTTCATAAAGACGATCCTGGCTCATGCCGACCTCTACGAAGGCGAGGATTTCCGTGTTTTCCCCAAGAGACAAAGAGAGCTCTGGGATGAAGGCTATGATGTTGAGGAGCGAAGGTACACCGGTGCCAAGTGGGGTAAATACCTGCGAGCACCCGACATCTTCTTCCAAATACTGGAAAAGGGCAAAGGCAAGCTGGTGCCATTAAAGCAGATTGCTAAGGGAGAACTGCTATCCATCAGGAGGGTAAGATACCCGGAGACAGTAAGGGTTGGCGAATTGTGTCATACACAAAATTCTTGACACTATGCACAGTTTGCATTGTTCTAATTTGCCTATAAGTGCTACAATGACACCAAGACTGAAGACTATTGCGCCGCGGAGGTAAGCTTATGGCGATTACGAAAGAGTGGTTTACAGTAGAAGAGGCGGCACAGTACTTGTGCGTGTCTAAAAGGACCATTTATAAGCTGACCAAGGAAGGCAGGCTACCAGCTTTCCGCATCGGCAAGGAACGCTATCGCCGTTTTCGCAAGGAGGACCTGGACAAGGCGCTACGCCCAGGTGAAGAAGTTGCAAATCTGGATAGACTTCTGAGACTGACCGCGACGGCTGACCCTGTACTTGCCGAAGTCTGGGACAATGAAAAGGACGCAGTCTATGACCGGATTTAACCGGGGAGATATAGTTCTTGTCAGCTTTGTGTTCTCTGATGAGACGGGAGAAAGGCGACGGCCAGCGGTCATAGTAAGTTCAGACGCTTATCATAGAAGCCGTCAGGAGGCTATAATTGCGGCAATCACCAGCAGGACTGACCGTATATTGGTGGGGGACCATCTCATAAGTGACTGGGAAGGTGCTGGACTTCTTTTTCCGTCCGTGGCGACGGGTATCATAAGGACAATAAAGCAAGGCATGATAGCCAGGAAACTCGGAACTATGCCGCAGCCCGACATGCAGGCTATTGAAGACAACCTGCGAAATGCCTTGGGACTCAAGCGAAGGAGCTAAACCGAGCCCGATCTTTTTTGTTGTACCATTATTGATATTCGGCTGCTACTTACTCAGGTATCCCTTGCAAGAGCTGGTATCGAACATGTCCTGTTTTTGTAACGTCTAAGCCCAGTAAGTTGCACAAAAACTGTAGCTTCTAATAGACAGCATCATCATAGTTACATAAGTAGGACGGGTAAAATGTTTTCCGGTCACTTTGGGGGAGCTAATAGAGGGATGAGCCTGCGTATATCGTCAACTTTCTCCAGGTCCCATACCATGTCTGCCAGATTTTCGGACTGCTCAATTCCAAGAACCGGCACCAGTAATTCCATCGCCTTGCGGTGAACGTCCTCACGGCTCATTGGACGGTCAGGAAAGCCAAGTACGTGCTCAATAAAAATCTGCTTCGTCTCACCGTTTTGCAGTGTCACTTCCACAAGGGACGATTCTACTCTCGGCTGCCTCTCCTGTGCCGGGTCATGGGTCAAGGTGACAGTTTCCATTTTCTGCCTGATGGAATCGGTTTTCATCCGTTCGCGAGATGCAGCCATCTCGAAGGTCAACTCCCGATCCTCCAGAATGACGGCAGCCAGGTATCTTAAGTTTAGAGCAGGCATTTCATTATCAGAGAATGAACTCACCCTTTCCCCGGGCATCTTTATATTCACCTTCACGATATCATCCCGGTCCACGGTCTTAATGAGCGTCAGCAGACCTTCCACATAATAGTAATTATAGTTTTGTCAAGTGGTTCGCCAATGTGGATTTACAAATATTTTTGAGGGGACTATGATTTTGGTGGAGATAGTTATGACTTTTGAGGAACTTGCTTGGGGGGCCTTCTTCTATCAACTCGTCACTAACTATGACTCGTCATACCGAAAGTTGCTTTCTCGGGAGAGCTTGCTTACAAAGTTGCGGCGAAACCCTGGCGAAGTCTCACCGGATGAATTCGAGGAAAGCGTCATAACTTTCCTGAACGAGTGGGGAGGACGGCATATTAGAAAAGACGCCGAGGTTGCCGGAGCATTGCTGAGTGCCCTGACCGACCTACAGGACAAATTTCAAATCCTCAGCAAAGATACGCTAGTGACCGTTAACCTTGACCGTCAGGGGAAGTTAGTTCAAGAGATTTTTGATGAACTGCGATTGATCTCCTGGGAAAACAGGGGGACTTTCCGCAGTGTGACGGTACACCTAGGCCAAACGTTTGCCTCGAAGCTTGCACATGTAATGAACCCTTCATTATTTGTTATGTGGGATGATGGAATCGCCGGGCACTTTTGTGAAAACAAAATGATTGAGTCCCTCCGGGACTATTCTGGCTTCCTCAAATTGATGCAAGAAGAAGCGATGTCGGTAATCTCAGATTTTCAAGCTTTGGGGTATAGTGAAGACCCGGCACTCTTCTTGTCTGACAAATTTGGTTATCTCATACCCAAAGCGCTCTCCAAGTTTTTGGATGAATATAACTGGATTCGCAGTCAAAGAAAGTTGGACATAGTTCGTCCGCCAGAGTGGCTTCTGAGACTGTCAAATGGTGGCGCTCGCACGTAACATTTGAGACAATGCAAAGAAGGGTACAGGAGAAGGTTTAAGGAAAAGAAGTGAAGAAACAGAAACAAGGAGATGCTGGATATGAGCGAGTTGGCATTCCTCACCGTGGAAGTATTGGTTGCTTCAATTGCCATCCTGGCCTTGGTTGCCGCTCTCCTATATTTTGTGTTTAGTGAGGTTTGAGCATCACGGGCTGAACTGCAGGGGCGTCTCACGACTATTGAAACGAAGTTTCGGCAGTGGGCACCAGCCCTCAGTGGTATTCCGGAGATGCTTGAGAAGCAAGGAGGCAATCCCAACGGCAGAAGGCAAGAACTATTGACAAAATGGAAACTTGGGACTTTAACCTATGATGAGTCGGTAGAGCTAAGGGATATCTTGGCATCCGAGGCAGCTCAAGCCGATGCGACGATGAAGAACATCATTAGCCTTGGTCTACTAGCCCTGTTCATATATGCCCTAAGTAAAAGCGTTAAATAAAGTGTCGTCGTTCAGTTGGGTAAGGTAGAGGGACCCCGCAAAGAGTGTTAAAAGGAGGGACGAGAATGGCGATGGTTTGTTGTGAGGAGTGTGGAGCACCAGTTGGTATTAGGCATCGGTATGTGACCAGCGTGAAACCCTTGGGTTACCCAAACGAGGCTGTCCTATGCTGTCGTAGAGACTGTCGCAGACCCGGGCTGGTTTGGCTTAATGAGAGGGACAAGGCAAACTATGATGCTGGTGAGCGGGAAATCGTTATTTGGGGGCAGAGTGTAAAAATAAAAGTGACGTAAACCCTGGCTCTGTAGGTATGAAAAAGCGCTTGAACTATGCGACAAGGGAACCCTGAGAGGCGCAACTCCATTTGGGATAGTTGTTACAATCCGGCACTTGCAACACGGTCCCAGCAGATTTCGAATCGTGTAGGCTGGTGAGACACTGAACTGGTCCTATGCTGGAAGGGTTGAAGAGGAGCTTGGCATACCTGTCAAGAAGAAGCAGACTGGTACCCAAGCGGGTTATCCTCAGGAGGCTGTTTTGCGGGCCGTGTGGCGATACTTTGTCGACCGCTACAACGAATACAGTCCTGGTGTTGAGCTCCTTTCAGGCTAATTATGTGTTGTGTTGGGGTACTTCCCCACACAGCAATAGGGTGGATTTTCCAGCAAGGAGCGAGAGGATTAAAGGAGATACGAATATGACAAACGGAATAGACCCGGGCATACTGCTGCTACTGGGGGTAGTTATTTCGGGAATAGTAATAGCCATAAATGGCGTCATGGAAATGTATGGCGAATGGATTAAAAAGATATGGCCTAAGACAGAGAAGTGGCCTAAGTAGGGTCGGACGAAATGTTATGTTAAGCAAAAAGACCCATCGGGGAGCAGGTCACCTTTCCCCGCCACCAGTGTCTGTTCTGAATAACTGGCCTAAGGCATATATAGCCGCAATAATAAGGGCAA
>Ga0315298_1001274_pt1 | contig 47004 bp, 60 predicted proteins | sample WHS_1_MG_FD_203077 | JGI IMG/M metagenome (GOLD analysis project Ga0315298, IMG submission 203077) | Extremophilic microbial mat communities from Washburn Hot Springs, YNP, Wyoming, USA - WHS_1_MG | ecosystem: Environmental > Aquatic > Thermal springs > Hot (42-90C) | place: USA: Wyoming...
GCGATATTTTCTGCGGCATGAATGGCTTCTTCATGGGTGTCATGATCCGACGCCCATGTCGCCAGACGATCACCGTCGCCATCCTCACGCCGAACGTAGACTGAGTATATCGGCATGCATGACGGGGCGTAACTGTGTGGAACAATAACCCCATCGAGTTCCGCCATCTTCTCGATTTCGACCTGAACCGGTTTTGTGGTAGCCATCATACCCCCCCTGTGTTGGCGATTTAGTTCATTGACATGGGCTGATTTTGCTCAGGCGAACTGGATGCCTTCAGCACAGAAACCTGCCAACCATTGCTCTCTTCGCGGGCGTGTTTGATGGACGCCAGGTTTTCGAAGAATCTGGCGCGAATCGAATCTGCAGTTTTGCCGACAAATTCAGCGGCGCCCTCGCCGATGTCGGCGGTTGTCCTGATGATCGCACTGGAAACATCGCGGGTTTTCTCGATGCGATCTTTCAGCGTGCGCCGATCAGCTTCGATTTTTGCGGCAACCGCACCGGCAACGAGATTGACTGCGTCGACGGTTTGAATTTTTGCGGATTGCGCGAATTCGCGAATTTTCGATGGGATGCTCCTGATTTTTGCGGCGATCGCAGAGGCTTTCTGCTTCAACCCGGCAAGAAAACCTGCCGCCTTCTCGTTGCCGACGCGAAGCTTTTCCGCGAAAGGCGAGCTTGCGATTTTTTCGGCGAAGCGATCGACCTTGACGGTAAACGCCATGCATGCGTTGCTCGCCTTTTCAAAGAAGGATTCATGCGGGCGATTCATGGACATTGCCTGAAGCCCCTCGAATCCATGAGCCCTGGACTCATAAAGATCCATCATGGTTCTCGCGGCGATTTTGGCCGCATCGAGCGCATCCACAAAGGCCATGTGAGCGCGACGCATTTCCGCCGAATCCGCCCCGGAGAGTCGCAGTTTTTCATAGCTGCCGGAGCACATCGCCAGATTTTCGATGGCGAGGTCGTTCATGCCGCGAAATGCGCCCTCCTCAAAGAATGGAAAGGCTTCGTCGAAGAGATGGTATTCGTCATTTGTTACCTTGGCTTCCTGCATGGGTTTCTCCTTCTTCGCTCTGTGGATAAACTAACGTATCGTATTATCTCACGTTTTTGCTTGTAAATCAAGGGCGGCGCGTGCCGGACCATCCTGACGGCCAGATCGAGACGTTCGCCGTCGAAGCTCCATAGGCATTCGCCTATTCCGAAGGCGTGATTGGCGTTGTAGAGGCTGAGAATCAGTTTTGCCATTCCTGCGGCGCTGTCTGTTCCGGGATGCTCCTGAATGAATTTCAGGGCTTCATGGTACGGGTTCATGCTTCTTCCTTTGTGTTTGGCAAAAGATCGCGGGCTTGAGCTGCATTGAGTCCGAGCCTCTTGACCGCCAGATCGACTGTCGCCTCGATCTCGATTCGCGCCTGGGCGCTGGCCGTCTCGATAGCTGAGTGCGCCTGCTTCGTGACAAACTGCATGTTTTTCGGCAGGTTCTCGGCTTGGATCGAGAGCGATCTGTGAATTTCCTTCGCTGCTGTCTTGGTGAGCTTTCCTTCGTTGATGAGTATCCCCAGCGCCTCGATCTGTTCTTTCAGTCCGGCTATACTTTCCGCTGCCTTTTCTTCGACTTCCCGGCGCATCATTTCTGTTTTTGATTCCAGTTCCTGGATTTCCGGCATCAGATCAATTTCGGCATTTCTTGCCGGAGCCCGAACAAGCGTGCAGGGCGTTCCTTCGCCGCGTCCTGCGCTGGTAATGAATTCCGCAAATTGACTCCGAGTCAGGTGGATTTCCAGCATGGGGGCTCCATCCGATTGTATCTAGTCCCGGCTAAGGCTTCTATCCAAGTGAGCGCGGTGTACCTGGATGCTCACATGCGAGTGATGTGACACCTGCGAGCCAAACAATGTGCCAGACTGGCCCACCTGCGGCGTCATCAACGTAATGACACCAAAAGCGTCATGAACGTATCTGGTGGTATTCGGAATTGATGTTGGTATGGGTTCCGGTTTGGTTTTCATTGTGCCCTCATTCGCTCATCGGTTAGTTTCGATGTTTTAACTATACACGTTTAGACGTTAAAATCAAGCATTTTGATATGCCACGACAATTGCCTGGTGCGTTTTCCGAAATCGTGTGAGCGTGTTGCTCAGGGATTGGCCGGACAAGCCGCTTTCAGCAAGCGCTGCCAGCGCTTGCTTATTCGATTTGCCCTCGACCAGTACCATATAAGCAGCCGTCCGTGGTGGTTCCCTGGATCGGATCAGCTCGGCGATCAGGTTGAATTGTTCTTTGGTGAGCTCTGCCAATGTATGCCCTATTTTCGATTTAGGCCGCTGTCGGCCATTCCTTGATCTCGATGCCGTCGATCTGGCATCCTCCGGCATCTGGTGACGTACCTCCCCATTGCTTGAAGAAAACACTGACGCCTTGCTCCCGGCATTGCGCGATGACGCGATCAGCCCAGGATTTTTCCATCTTGCGGTATCCATGGCCTGATTCTCCGCCGACTATTACCCAATGAATTCCTGACAACTCGATCTGCCCCAAGTCCTCCAGAAGCGGTTCGACAGAAAGAAAGCGTACCATGGCAGGGATGTGGCGCAACTGGTCGAGGCGGCGCAGCCCGCTTTTGCGGTTTTCGACGGTCGTGCCGAGCCAGACATTTGTGTATCCGGTCGATCCCCAATCAGGCGGCAGCATGTCCGGGATGTTGGACGGTCTTTTGGTCAGCAATTGCCAGTCGAGCCAGGTGGTCGCCCTGATCTTCTCCCACAGCGGGTCTCGGGCTCCTTCCGGCGCGTTCTTGTCGAAGAAATCCATCATCGAGCCGCAAAAGACCTTGCGGCGCACGCCTTCAGCTTCTGCTTCGCGGTTCCAGCGGTAGGGCTTGTTGCGATTCTGCTCTTTGGTGAGGCGAGGGGCAGTTCCGATTCCGAAGTGCTTCCCGCCCGTGCGCTTGTCGAGCATGGCCGCATAGCAGTGGTCGCATCCGGCACCAGCCGGTGAGCTGCAACCCACCACTCATTATGAGTGTGGTCAGTCCAGGAAATTCCGGTTTCGTCGGCCATGATTACGCTACCTCTCTCAAATCCAGTTCGTTTCCCCATCGAGCGCCAAGGTCTATGCCAAGCCGGTCGGCGGCCTCGATAACCATCTTTTGGGCATGGTCCGCAGGGGTAAGCGCCCCATCACGTTTATATGGTTCCAAGGGCAGGTCGCTGGCTTCGCGGATATGTCTCATTGCGCAACGAAGAGCCAAGGCCGCATACTCGATGTCGGCTACGCTGACGGTGAAGCTGTTGCTGGGCGCGTGATATTTCATGGGAGACCTCTCTTCACTTCTCGCAAAGGCTGTTTTGCCCTGGGGCATGTGCGACACCGCAATCGTCGCATGGGACAAACTGCCCTCCGCGCCCTGGCGTATTGCAAGCCTTCCAGATCGCTCGCCAGTATTCCATCATGGTTGCCATCCTTTCTCGCCGATCCACTTCACCAAGGAGCCCGAAATCGTGACTGAGCCACATGCATGCGTCAGCCAGTTGCGCATCAGTCGGATTGATGGGCATTTCATCGTTCCCGGACTCCTGAAACATATCCATGGCTTCCGGCTGCAAGCCTGATAGCAATTCCCGTAATTCGGCAAGCATTTCAGTTGCCGTGGGTTCGGCTTCCCTGGATGCCTTGCACCCAGGAGAATTGTTCAGGTGAATTTGGTAAGCCTCGCCCAAGGCTTCCAGATTTTCACTCGGTTTGCCAATGACCGCTTGCACTCGTCGCAATTGCACGGCGCTGTACTGCGCAAGGCATTCACAACGTCGCGCACGGTATCAAAGCCTGCGACGTGATTGCCGGGGAACGGATCGATCCCGGCCCAGTACCATCCATTATTCAGACTGACAATCAGGCTGTTGCCGATCTCTCTTTCGTCATCCCAGTGCCTGATGCGCTCCATGTACTTCGCTGGGACCGATTTCGGGATATCGCTCATTTGCGAGCCTCTTTCTCGGGAACTCGCACAAGCGCAGGATTGATCCTGCTGATATAGCCCAGGTAGGTGCCGGGGACGGGCTCGCCATTTCGCAGCATGAACCCCTGGCGTATGGTAATCATGCCGTCCTTGTGGCGACGAATGACCCGCGCATCGTAACGTCCGTCAACCGCCACCACCCGCTGTCCCTTCTCGAATTTGAAATCCTTCATTTTCGCCTCCATCGTTTTGTGATTCGACGGTTTAATTATACACGTTTAGACGTGAAAATCAAGTATTATTCATAGCGCCTGGTCGAGCGGTTCCATTTTCCATATTTCACTTTGGTTGAGCACTTTCTGGTTTCCGGGTTCCGGCATGGCTTGCCTTTCTCTGCAAACCATCCACAGGAACATTTCTCCCAGCAGTCGCACTGACCGGGCTTGGCTCCGCATTTTGTGCAGACTACGGCTGCTTCAATCATTTTATCCAGTGGGGATGGCATGATTACCTTCTTCAGTTTACTTGGTTTGCCAGCTTGAGCAGGATTGCCGCATGGCAGCAATCCTCATAGGGCTGGACCGGACACCAGCACGCCAGATTCTTTCCGGCCAATTCTGCGCGAGCAGCAGTGACCAATTGTTCGTTTTGCGGAGCAAAAGCTCTGTAGAGCACAAAGGCATGTCGCTTGTCGGCCACGATCTGCCCTGGCAAAAAGGGGTTTTCCCTCCCCGGAGTAAAGGGGTTTCCCCACTTCGTGGTCCTATCGACCTTCACCGTATTGGGCGGCATCCGCCAGCCTTTCTTCCGGCTCAGTTGTATGCGCTCAGGCATCGCGTGCGACCTCGGCGTTGATTTCGTCGCCAGTCATTACTTGGGCGGACTCGCCCCATAATTCGCTGAATGCTTTGCCGAGCACTTCCTTTGCGTGACCGACGAATTCTGCACGGTCTCGTTCATCCATTCCCTCGACATCAAGATCAAGGTCGGTCTGATCGCCGTTGATGCCTACTGATGGGTCGCCTTTTGTCCAGATGTGGAATTTCATGTTGAGTCCAGGGCTATTATATGGTATGATTATACGATATTTTCGCGTGTAAGTCAACGCCAGGGTATTTCAATGCGCAATGAAATGTCCTCGCATTAAGGAGGCTGAAATGGCTGTGCGATTTTGTCAAATTGTGGATTCCCGATTTGTTTCCGGTAACAAGGAGTCTTTGCGTCTGGGTTTGCTGGGTCGGTTGGCTGAAATTGCAACAAATCTCAAGAGCATTGGTGTTATTCAGTTTGCTCACGAAAATCCACGATTTCTTTCATGGGATGGCGATGATTTTCAGTGGAGGGCTGATTGTTATGTAGTCAAGCCGCGAAACGTCACCCAGGATCAAGTATTTGGCGTAATCAACCAAATAAACCCGGTTCATTACAGCAAAATTTCGGATGAGCATGCGAATCGCATGATTGCAGTTTGTTGTTCAAGCGATGCAGAGAAGGCTGCCGCCCTGGGGTTTGATTCAGTGGAGGAAATGCACGAACACGAGGAATGGCTAACAAAGCATGGTACGCCGGAATATATGGAATGGGCCGCCGAAGTCCTTTCCAAAAAGGATGGCTCTCTGTGCGCTCCGGCTCCATCGATGTAATTGGCGCCAATCTTTCGGCGAAAGCGATTAACCGTGCAAGCGGCTTCCTCGCGGAACTTTTGCAATCAGGAATTCCATCTGATCCGCCAGGATCATCTTCTGCTTGAGGATCATCTCCTCCCAAATTGAGGGGATGTACGGCAGGTACAGCAGCGGCATGCCGCATTCTTCAGGAGTCCTGTTCCGTTTTTTCTTGCAGTTGCAGTCGAAGCAGGCGGTCACCAGGTTCATCCATGTTGATTTGCCGCCGCGCGATACCGGCATGACATGGTCGATGGTCAGATCCCTGTCCCGGAATATCTCGCCGCAGAATGCGCAGAGATTCCTGTCGCGACGCAGAATTTTTTCGCGGGTGACGGCTGGCTCTCGTTCAAGCAGGCGATGTCCATGCTCTCCGTGGACGGCGACGATCGAAGGGATCTCGATTACAGAACGCTTGCTGGTCGAGCGACTGGTTCCACCGCGCAATACGGCGACTGAGCCGAGCGACCACGCGACTTCGCCGGTTGCGACATGCTTTGCCGCATCCTCGAATCCGATCCAGCCAACCGGCAAGCCGCCGACGTCGGTCTTCAGGATTTTCGCGTTCGCTACGCTGATCACGATTTACCACCTTTCTGCAGGTTGAAAAAATCCGGAAGCAGTATGCAAACAACAAATGGTGCGCTTGGGCTGATTTGAACAGCCGACCTGCGGTTTAGGAAACCGCCGCTCTATCCAACTGAGCTACAAGCGCATGATGGCGCACCCGGATCGAATCGAACGATCGACCTTCGGCTTCGGAAACCGGCGCTCTATCCATTGAGCTACGGGCGCGAAAATGGGGTGCCAGGACAGGATCGAACTGTCGTGACCGGATCCACAATCCGGGGCTTTACCACTAAGCTACAGGCACCATCGAAACTGGAGCGGGCCGCCGGACCTGAACCGACCATGCTGATCTTGCGCCGATCAAGGCGCGCATGCATTCCTCAGACTGTGACTCCCGCATTTGAAAACTGGTACACGCTGCCGGGATCGAACCGACGACATTCCACTTGTAAGGAGGATGCTCTGCCAACTGAGCTAAGCGTGTGTGGTTGTCGAAGCAGGGCTTGAACCTGCGGCCTTCGCCATGTCAAGGCGACGCTCTGCCAACTGAGCTATTCGACATCGGAAACTGGAGCGGGAAGCGAGAGTCGAACTCGCGGCATCGACCTTGGCAAGATCGCGCTCTACCACTGAGCTATTCCCGCAAAAAAACAATGCGCCCAGGAGTACCAGTCCAGCACGGCTTGCAGCTTCCCTGCCAGCATCCTGTTGCACTTGTCTCGTGCAGCCATAGGCAATCGGCGCAGCACGCCCGTGATTGTCGTCACGGTCCTATCGGCATACAGATTGCAGCCGCTCGCAGAGCCACATTTCCCGTGTGGCGGAGCCTGATCCACAGGCTTGGGTTTGGCGCGCCCGGAGGGGCTCGAACCCCCGACCTACGGCTTAGAAGGCCGCCGCTCTATCCAACTGAGCTACAGGCGCATTGACCGAAAAACACTCGCAAGAGTGCGTTTTGGACAATGGTGGGACGAGCCGGACTCGAACCGACCCCTGGCGCCTTAAAAGGGCGCTGCGCTACCGCTACGCCACCGTCCCGTTGTGCATCGACCGATCATGTCCGCGCGGCATACCGATGTCGCGGCATTTCACCCTCCATGGTTTTCAGTATCCGTGATATCCCGATGGTCCCGGTGATCCAGGCATTCCTTGAACTGATCGCAATCTTCCGAAAACAAATACTCCTCGGAAATCGCCAGTACAGATTCGACACTCAACTGCATTATTCTTCCTTTCAACAAAATGGAGCCTCCGGGCAGAATCGAACTGCCGGCCTCGCTCTTACCAAGAGCGTGCTCTACCGCTGAGCTACAAAGGCATGATGGTGGGGCGAGAGGGGGTCGAACCCTCGACAAATGGATTAAGAGTCCACTGCTCTGCCAACTGAGCTACCGCCCCGTGGTGCGCAAAGGCAGAATCGAACTGCCGACCTTCGGTGTCGGAAACCGATGCTCTATCCATTGAGCCACTTGCGCGAAAACTGGTGGGTAATGGTGGGATCGAACCACCGGCCAACGCCTTATCAAGACGCTGCTCTACCGCTGAGCTAATTACCCGAATACGATATTTCCTTTCATGAATTCCGACAGCCTGATCTTCTTCCCACTCCGATGATCCGTCGCGGTATTGTCCTGCTGCCGGTACGTCCTGATCTTGTCGCCGCGCATCCCGCTTCCGACCATATCCCGCCTGGCTGCATCTTTGCTCGACTTGCTCTTGTCATGGATTGACGCGGCAACTCTGGCTTCGAGCATTGCCCTGGCTGTTTGCCGGTTCTGGAACTGCGAACGCTCCGATGCCGTCGCCTCGATCCCGGTCGGCTTGTGTCGCATCACGACACAGCACTCGACCTTGTTTCGATGCTGTCCGCCCGGGCCGGTTCCGGTCTTTGTGAACACCTCGATATCCCGATCCGGAATGCTGTACTGCGCTTCCGGCACAATCTCGAACACCGCGACGGTGACCGTCGAGGTATGAACCCGACCTTTGCGTTCGGTCGGCGGAACACGTTGCCAGCGATGCCCGCCTGCCTCATTCAGAAGCGGCGCGACATCCTTGTCGCGGCCTTCGATGATGACGTCAAAGACGCCCTTGTCCTTCCGCTTCTGCGCGAAGCCCGCGCTTCTCAGCATACTTCAGGTAAGCTGCGGCCTGATCCTGCACCAGCAGTTTCGCATCCTCACCGCCCTCGCCGGGGCGAATCTCCATCAGCACTTTCATCATCGTCTCCATTGGTTGTGTTGCAAAAATTCGGCAGCCCGGCTATCTCCCCGGGGAGACTCACCGGATTGTCACGAACCCAGGAGGTTGTTGCTGCAACTGAGCCGTCTAGCCAAAAGTGGCGCGCATGGAACGAGTCGAACGCTCAACCGCCCGGTTCGTAGCCGGGTGCTCTATCCATTGAGCTACATGCGCGAAAACTGGTGGGCCTGGGTGAGATTTGAACCACCGACCAAAACCTTATGAGGGTTCTGCTCTACCGCTGAGCTACAGGCCCATACCTTACCAGAACCAGGAGGCATCACTGACGCGAACGAATTTTGGCACCTCGTAGTCTGGGTTCTTCATCCACTTCGCGACATGCTGTTTCTCGCGCATGGTGGACGTTTTGTTGCGGAGTCTCCTGTACCACCGAGGCGGGCAGGCGTGAGCATAATCGCCGAAGCCGTGATCGGAATGATACTTGGCAAGCAGTTTCTTGCCTTCCGGGCTATGGCGATCAATTGACTGGCGCTTCCAGTGTCCAGCTTCCTCATCATAGACATAATCCCGTAATGTCCAGTAATAGTTGAAGTCGGCATGCTTTCTGCGAATGGTTCGAGACATGTTGTTCTCCGGTTATGGAATTTACAACATGGCAAACCTCCTTTCCTAATCGAGTTTCTGATCGAATCGACGCTCCTGCATCGATTTCTGTTTCCAATGCTCCCTTGGATTCCCGCACATATGACATGAACACATGGCCGCGGTGTGCAACAACATTCCAATCTGCCTGTCGGTCTTCTTCCATACGGACCAATACCAACGGCGTTTTGTTTTCAGACGCTCGGCATGATGCCTGCGATCTGCGCGACTTCCTTCTCTCATGATCATCTCCGGCCTGCCCGGCGCGCCAAACCTTGACGCCTTTCAATCCGAGCAGGCTAAATTATGATCACCCTTTTAATCTCATTCATTTTTGAAACCTCCTGATTCATGATTTTTCAGATTTTTCCTCGTTAATTTTATTTCTTTACTGACTGGCTGGCAAGGCAGGGATCGAACCTGCGACCACCTGGTTAACAGCCAGGCGCTCTACCAACTGAGCTACTTGCCAATTTTGGTGCCGGCAGCACGGAATCGAACCTGCGGCCCGCTCCTTACAGGGGAGCTGCTCTACCATCTGAGCTATACCGGCAAAACTGGTTGCGGGGGAAGGACTTGAACCTTCGACCTCCGGCGTATGAGACCGGCGCGCTGCCAACTGCGCTACCCCGCGATTCTTCCCGGCCTTCTTTGACATGGATCGGTTGCCCGATGCCGGGAGCCACGGCTCATGCCTTAAGCGGCTTGAGCGTAAACGCTGTCGTTTGCGTTTGTGGTTGCGCTTCTTCAGTCTGTGGGTGATCCCGCAGTCCAACGGCTTTCGCATTGCCGTGTTGTCTGTATCGCTCTACATCACGCTCCGTCGAAACCATGCAGGCCCATCATGAGAACACTGAACAATCCGTGCCGAATCGTTAAGTGGAACATTTACCGCCAGAAGTCTCTCAGCGTTATCTCTGGCGAGACCACAAACACATCAATGTTCTCATGGTGGACCTGGGCGGAATCGAACCGCCGTCCGAAACGCTTTCGCGCTTTACATCTCGCCGTTTGCAGTATGCAAACGACATACAACAATTTTTCAAAATCATGATGCTATCATACGCATAACACAACTATTCGTCTACCAGAGCCCGACTTAAACTGGAGCGGACTGCGAGGTTCGAACTCGCGACCTTGTGCTTGGAAGGCACTCGCTCTACCAACTGAGCTAAGTCCGCATTGGTGGAGATGGACGGAATCGAACCGACGACATCCTGCTTGCAAAGCAGGCGCTCTCCCAACTGAGCTACATCCCCTTGAAATCGTGACGACAGCCCCTCCATTCGCTTGTCGCCGTGATCGCCCAACCCAACCCTGCGGTTGGCTGCGATCTTGCCGCCGCCAAATGCTGGCGGAATCCGCTCTTTGCCTGACAATATGACAGGCACAACGCCGTTTGCAGATTCGGCTGTTTTGCTGCTGCGGCGCCCGTTCTACCGTAGCCTTCAGGAACGCACCATCCGGCTCCGGTAGCCCGATCATAAATGCCTTTCCAGACCGGAAGGCAGTCAGCAAATTCTGGCGGGATGTACGGGGCTTGAACCCGTGACCTCCGGCGTGACAGGCCGGCACTCTACCCAACTGAGCTAACACCCCAAATCTCAAATGGTGCCGACAGATGGTATCGAACCACCCTCCACGGATTTTCAATCCGTTGCTAATCCATCTCAGCTATATCGGCTTTACCGGCTGGGGAGACAGGATTCGAACCTATGCATACCGGAATCAAAGTCCGGTGTCTTACCGCTTGACGACTCCCCAAAAAATGTCGATGACGGCGTGGTTTCGCACTCTAGCACCCACCTGAATACCTTCCGTTGCGACTTTCTCCGCCATCGAACTTTGCAGCACCAAGGTGCATTGCATGGGGTGAGGGCATCGAACCCCCGACCTGCGGTTTTGGAGACCGCCGCTCTGCCAAACTGAGCTAACCCCATGCAATGTATCCTGAACGCTTTCGGGAAGACGCGAGTCCGCCCCAGGCGTTGGATGCATTGCTTTACTGCTTCCGAATTGTTAAAGCCCCTTGCCGACACTTGATCAGCCTGGAGATCCGATATTATCGGATACGTTACATCCTGGTGGTGAAAGGTGGGTTCGAACCACCGGCCTCGGCATTATGAGTGCCGCGCTCTAACCGACTGAGCTACATCACCGAAACTGAGAAACAAAAAAGCCCGGGTTTTTATCCGGGCTTTTTGAGGTTTATTTCTTGACGACACAATCAGTATCGCACCTCACAAAGCCCTTGCCCCTGAATATGGTTTTTCCCCCATGTATTCCGGGCGCACACGACCGCATCCGCCGTATCGCGTCTTGCTATCGAGAAAGAAAATCCTGTTTGTTGCATGTTTAACTCAAAAAAGTGTTGATTTGCGAATTATATCGAACTGCAATTCTGTTTGCAAGTATTATTTTTCGCATCGTCCAATTATGCGTATTTTACCAACCAAGCATCGGACTGTATGCCTCTCCGGCAAACTTGGACTCAAAGACGTCCATGAGGATAAGCCGATTCCTTTCCGGGAGCCCGCCCGGGTAGAACTTTTCAACAATTTCGAATGCTTTGTCGCTTGAATCGAGCCCAAGCTGATCGATGAGATTCCAGGCGTCGAATACATCATTCGAAGACAGGCTGCTGCGCATCGATAGCGCCTTCATGGCGAACAGATATTCCGGAGAGCAGGTAAAAACGCGAATGCCAGGCTTGCCAACTGGATACTCCCCATGAAAATTCAGGTCCGGATTGTCGGATTTGAAAATCTCGATCGCGTCATTCAACCACCCTTCCGCAAGCTCATGCTTTTCGCCGATTTTCTTCGACGCTTCGATAAGCGCCGACATGTTGCCGCTCACCGGCATGTAATCGACATCCCTGGTCGAGTCGCGGAAGTTGAACATCAGCGATATCGCGCTTCCGCCGAATATGGCGAATTCGGCGATCTCCCCATTGGAGGCAAGCATCTCGCCGATTTCGTTCAAAATCGATTCGATGTCCTGCCCGGACAAAAGTTTACCTTCCTGGCTCAAATCCGAATCTCCCCGCAAAACAGGTTTCTTCTGCGCATGCTGAAGGCGGTAGTGGCAAGCATTATTCCCCGAGAGTGCCTGCCACCGAAAAAGACCGGTTCAGGAAGGAATCTCGATTTGTCGTTGACCCACTTCGGGTTGTCGATCTTTTTTGCAAATGCGATGTACTCAGCCAGTCCGGCAAGATGGGCGTCATAGATGCCTCCAAGGATTGGCGGGCATTCTGCTATGGCCGCAGCGTAGTCGAACCCGGGCAACCTGGACTCGTCGAGGAATTCTTTCACAAAAGACGGATAGTTACCCAAATCTGATTTGGACGCAACAGCGACGGCAAACAGGGTTTGCGGTCTTCCGGATGAATTATTCATGGAGCTTTATTATACGTTTATTCTCGTTATTTGTCAAGCAATAAAAACATAATAAACGTGTCATGGCAATACACAATAAACTTGCTGGCGCATGATGTATGATATGACGCGCTCAACATTGGGGACGCAAGCGTTGCCGGACAAGGTTCTGGTCGCTTTGAAAAGGCTTGGTGAAAATATTCGAATCGCACGTCAGCGCCGCACCATGACTCAGGAAGTCATGTCCAGGAACATGTATGTGACCACAAAAACACTCAGGAAGGAGGAAGGTTGAAGCAGGCGACCCAGGGGTTAGCCTGGGGGTGTATGCAAGCGCCCTGTTTGTGCTTGGCATGACCCTGTGCGCGGCAAGCCCCGCCGAAGCGACTCGGGAGCGGTTCAATGCCGCGCCTGAGCGCCGCAGGAATCTCCGCCCTTCAGGGCGGGGAGGATGTCAATCATCCCGCGAACCGTTTAACCAGGCCACTTTAACACGGGGAATGTGCGGGCGCGTGCTCATCGTTTTTTTCTTGTTGCGGCAGGAACTGCATGATATCTTCCGGTTTGATTTTCATCTTGAAGAAAAGCGCCTTGAATGCCCCGGATTGATCATCGGAGTCATGCGACAAGTCGCCGAATCCACGCAAAGCCAGATCCTGCTCGGCAATCGTAAATCCATTGTTGGTGTTCTCCACGATGCGGAGACGTTCGATAGTTTCCGGATCAACTTCGTCCAATGGTTTCGATAGGTACATGTAGAAGCGCCCTGCCCCGCCGTTTCTCGCGATTCTGCCACGGTATTGATGCAGCGTGGACGAGCCGAACCGGTCTGGAGAGGTGACGACCAGAAGCTCCAGCGATGGAAGCGTGATTCCGATTTCTATGATGCTGGTGGTAACCAGCATGTTGATTTCACCCGCCTTGAATGCTTCGATCGCGTTGCGCTTTTCATCGTCCTTCAGTTTTCCGTGAAGCGAAGCCACCTTCCCGGGGAATTTGCCGTTCCACAGCTCAAATGCTCCCTCTACGCCATCTCGTTCATTTTCGGCGTTGATGGCCGGATAGACGATGACGCATTGCCTTCCGGCGTTCATGGTTGAAGCGACTTCGTTATAAAGCCATGCCCGCTCATTTGACCCAATGAGCTTCGACTTGATGTCTTTTTTGACGGGGCATTCTCCGAGTGTCGACACTTCCATTCCGCCATGCGTGACCAGCGCCATCGTGCGCGGGATGCATGTGGCCGTAGCTTCGATCAGATTGGTTCGCTCGGAGAGCAATGCCGCGCGCTGTTCCCTGCTGAATTTCTGCTGCTCATCGATGACGACAAGATCAAATTTCATGTCGTGTTTCTTCATCATTGAAAGCAGCGCGGTGGTTCCAACAAAAAGCTGGGTTTTTGCAATGTCGGCAGCCTTCATTTTCACGCTCCCGCAGACCTCTGAAACGGTTACCCCGAACAGGTTTCTGGCCTCATTTGCCACTTGCGCTGAAATCAGTTCGTTCGGCACAAGAATGGCAACCCTGGCGCCAGACAAAGCCGCAGCAGCGCATGGCAGAAGGAATGTTGCCGTTTTTCCGGTCCCCACATCGCCGGACAGCAGTCTTCGCATCGGCATTGTGGACTTGATGTCCCTGACGATGTCGATTATCGATTGCCTTTGTCCGTTGGACAGCTTGAATGGCAGTTTGCCCATCAGGCTGTTCAAGCTCTCTGCAGTGATGTTGATGGACGATTCCGGGATCGGGTGCATCATTGACCTGGCTAATCGTCCTCGATATACCGGTTCAAATGCGGCGAGCTTGCGAAGTTCCGCAATTGCCTCATTGGCGGCGCGCATATTGCCTGGCGCATGCGCATCGAGCAGCAGTCTGCGAATATCGCCAATGCCGGCGAGCCTTGACAGATTGTCAGCCGACCGGCATTCCGGGAAGCGGTCCATGATGGATGAGATCGTTTCTTCAAGCGACAGCGAAAGAGCCAGTCTTGTTTTTTCAAGGACAGTATTTTCTGATAGAACGCCTTCCTTGCCACGATACCTGGGCAAGATCGAACCGACCCATTCGCGAGGAATCAGTTCAACGTTTTTCAGGTAGAGCGTATTCCCGTACATCGCCGATTCGAAAGAAGCCGCGATCTTGTCGCCTTTGCCAAGTTTCTGCCATGTTCTGGCGTCACCAAACGCGCTGATTTTGGCGGTTATGTCACCGTCGAACACAACCAGATTGGTCTTGTATTTGTTTTCCCTGTCCGGGGTGGATGACATAACCGTCAAAATGGCGTTTTGCTTTGCGCCATCCGGGTTGATCCTGTTGCCAATTCTCCTGAAATCGTCATAACGGTACGGGAGCCAAAGCAGTGCCTGCCCGCAAGTCTCGATTCCAACGGATTTCAACCTCCCAAGTTCGAACGCCGGCTCACTCATTTACCCCCACCTCCACCTGATGAATGATCACCTGCACGGATCTTTTCCCGTTGTATTCATTGATTGACGGCGAATATACAGCGCGAATCTTCTCCGGAACGGGGCGATCCATGGAAAACCAGATAGCATCAATCGCGACGCCATCTTTCAGAAGAACCATCTTGGTGTGCTTTCCGCCGACAATCCTTTGCGAATCCACCTTGAATTCGTCGCAGAATTCCGGCTGAGGGAATCCCTGTCCCCATATTTCCTTTTCAATGGATTCCACGGTTTCTATCGAGACGTGCTCGATGGGAAGCTCGCCATCCGTTTCGATAACAGCACTCAGATCGAAATCGGAAAGCAGTTCGGTGCAAACGTCGTTGAAAGCCTTTGAAAACCGATCGAAGTCAGTTTCCATGATGGTTGTTCCGCAAGCTGCAGCATGCCCGCCGAAGGATTGGATGAGCCCGGGATATCGCTTGTCGATCAAGTCGATCGTGTCGCGGAGATGCAGTCCGGAGATAGATCTGCCGGACCCCTTCAACTTCCCGTCATCCGTTTTTGCAAATACGATTGTCGGGCGATTCAGTCTGTCTTTTATCCTGGAGGCGACGATTCCCGCAATCCCCTGGTGAAACGACGGGTTGAACAGGCATACGCCGCCTGCCGCATCGGTTTGCATGGCGGCAATCATGTCTTCGGCATCGACTTGCATATCGACGCCGATTTCTTTCCGCTGCTCGTTGATCTCGTTCAGCTTCACTGCAAATTGCATGGCGAGCTCGGGGTCGTCGGTGGATAGACATTTTACGCCAAGCGACATATCGTCAATTCGACCGGCTGCATTGAGCCTGGGGCCGATCGAAAACCCGAGATCCCCGGAGGTAAGGCGAGATGGCGTTTTTCTCGCGATGAACATCAGTGAATTCAATCCTTCGCAGGCAAACCCGGCACGAATTCTTTCAAGCCCTCGTTTGACGAGTATCCGGTTGTTTCTGTCAAGCTTGACGACATCTGCAATGGTTGCCAGCGCCACGATATCGAGCAGCGAACCAAGATTCGGTTTCTTTTTTCCGGCAAAATATCCGCGTGATTCGAGCTCGGCTCGCAAGGCAAGCATCACATAAAACATTACCCCCGCTCCGCAAAGATTCTTACTGGGGAACGGACAGCCCGGCTGGTTTGGATTGACGATGCACAAAGCGCCAGGAAGCGGCGGGGATCCGGCAAGGTGGTGGTCTGTGATGATCACCGGAATCCCGAGACGGTTTGCCTCTTTCACGCCGTCTACATTGGATATCCCGCAATCGACCGTAATCATTAGATCCGGGTTGAATTTTTCCTTGGCAAGGTTTACCAGCCCCGGGGAAAAGCCATACCCCATTTTCACGCGGTCAGGAATGATGAAGTTGATGTTGCCTGCACCCATCATGCGCATCCCGCGCAGGAATATGGTGGTACCGCAGCATCCGTCGCAATCGAAATCTCCTGCGACGACCACAAGCTTGTTTTGCTCGATGGCGTCGGCAAGTATTTTTGCCGCGTCAACCGCGCCTTTCAGTTTCGTGAAGTGATGAAGCATCTCGATTCCTGGGGATGCCTCTTCCGGACTGGATATGCCACGGGCAGCAAACAGCCTGGCAACGACAGGATGGAACCCATGCTTTGCCAGGCTGTTTGCGCAGTCTTTGTCATATTCCCGGATAGCCAGTCTTGTGCTCACAACGTCTCTCCATCGATTTTGCGCAGCGAATCTTCGTGGGTTGCCTGGAAATGCGCGTCAATGTGAAGTTTGATTTTTTCAATCAGCTCAGCATCGGATTTTTTACCCATGGTCTTTTTGTGTATCCGCATGCTAAAAACAATTCCGAGAGGTCCTCCAAGCAGATAAGATGCCATTTCGGCCAAATTGGCGTGCGGGACAAGCTTGTATGCGAGAAGGTTGAATGATCCGATCAGGAAGCTGTTCATGAACGCTGCAAAATAATGTCCGCCATTCACATTCAGGCTCTGCATGCCAAGCGCAAAGACCAGAAAAAATGAACTGCAGAACAAAATGATGTCGTTCACGATGCGTATTGCCTTGATCTTGCCGCAAAGATGCGCTCTACTTCCTGCTGACAAGGCGCACACTTGTCTGTCTTGACGCTGGCAAGACGCGCCTTGTGGATTTCGGAGCCGCACTCGACGCAGGTGACCCCATCGAATTCAGGGTCGAGGTACACATTGTTCATGGACTCCTGGTGCCTGGCAATGCTGCTGTTCATCATGATCATTTCCGCCCGCGTGGCGAGATCTGCCGGGTCGGCAAGAATCTCAAAAGTTTCTTCACTTCCGTGCATACAAAATTCCTAAAAAAATGGACGCGATCAAGTCGCGTCCCAGATGGAGGAGGTACTTGTGCGAAACAACGCACGATCAAATTATACGTTTCATTACTGTTGGTGTCAAGTTTGATCTGCGCGATTGGCGAAGTTTGGGAGATTTTGTGTTTTTGCTAATTTCTCCCAAACTTCCAACCTAACGTTTAGCGGCTAGCTTTCCCGTTGGTGTTTGATGTGGCGGAAGAACGGGGATTCGAACCCCGGTGCCGACTTTCGTCGACCATCTGCTTTCCAAGCAGCGCGCTTCAGCCTCTCGCGCATTCTTCCATGATTGGTGGGCAAGGCCGGATTCGAGCCGGCACGTCTTTCGACAGCAGGGTTTGAATCTGCCGCGTCTCCCAATTTCGCCACATGCCCAATACTGGTGGAAGCGGTGAGATTCGAACTCACGAAGCCTTTCGGCTTGCCGGGGTTCAAGGCCGGTGCAATAGACCACTCTGCCACGCTTCCAAACTGGCGGAGAGTAGAGGAATCGAACCCCCGCCCATTGCTGGACGGCAGCCGCTTTCGAGGCGGGCTTCCCCCACGGGAACTACTCTCCAAAATTGGCGGAAAGCATTGGATTCGAACCAATGGATCCGCTTTCGCGAATCTCTCCCTTAGCAGGGGAGCACCTTAAACCACTCGGTCAGCTTTCCATATACTGGACGCGGAGCCCGGAATCGAACCGGGGTGGACGGTTTTGCAGACCGTAGCATTACCATTCTGCCATTCCGCGTAACTGGTGCCCTCGGCGAGACTTGAACTCGCACGTCCTTGCGGACACTGACCCCTCAAGCCAGCGTGTCTGCCGTTCCACCACAAGGGCTAAACTACTAACAGATCTACTAATTGATCCAAAATCTGGTAGCTGCATGATTCTGGTGCCACGGACCGGGGTCGAACCGGCATGAAGGTTGCCCTTCGTCGGATTTTAAGTCCGGTGCGTATACCATAATTTCGCCACCGTGGCACAAAACAAATGGGTTAAGCCGGCACGGGATTTGACCAGCCGAAGGCGCAGGACGCCGCTTGCGGCGGTCCCGAGCTTGCGAGGGATTGGCGAAGCCAACAGCCCGCCCTTCCCGCCCATTTCCCAGCGATACATGCGTCGTCGCGTCGACAACATGCCATCCCCAACCTGGTGCGAGCGGAGAGACTTGAACTCTCAATCCCTTTCGGGCGCCGGCTTCTAAGACCGGAGCGTATGCCAATTCCGCCACGCTCGCGTAATTTTGGTCTCCGAAGTCGGATTCGAACCGACGTTGTTCCTGATCCCAAATCAGGTGCCATGCCATCTAGGCGATTCGGAGTAAAACTGGCGAACCGTATGGGTATCGATCCCATCTCCGTAGCTTGAAAGGCTACTGGCCACACCTGCTGCCTCACGGTTCAAAAACTGGTGGATCGCTAGAGAATCGAACTCTTCGGGCGCCGAAGCGCACGGGATTTACAGTCCCGGCCCTCTCCATATGGGTCTATCAATCCATTCAGGGTTGCGTTCGCCTGACGGCAAGCGCAGTCCTGAATGCCCCGGCAATCCAGGGCAACCATCAAACTTCATTGTTAAAGAACATTCGCTTTCGCGATTGAATCTGGTCGGGACGGCGGGATTTGTGAGCTTTTCTCTCATCCATCGGCGTCCTGCGCCTTTATCCTGATCCAAAACAAAAAACCCTGCGGACTTTCATCGCGCAGGGTTTTGGTTATTCTTCTTCGGTTCTATTCAGCCATAACTTCTTGGCTTTTGAACCACGCCACCAAAACCCTGCACGCGCAAATACTCGGGTGAGCAGGATAGCTCACTCGATGAAAGGCATGGCAGCGGTAATTGGTTTGCAAATTTGTTCATAGTGTTGACCATGATATCGAACTGAAAAAAGAATGTCAAATATTTTTGCATGATTGTGTCGCGCGCCGGTCGAGACGTGGCAATTACGGGGAAAATCCGGCGCTGTCTTGCGCGGATTCGTAAAGCCTGGCATCCAGGGCGGCAGCGTTCTGGCGCGCGATTTCCCTGAACTTGTCGGATACATCCGCGCGATCAGATAAAATGCTCCAAAAATCTCGCGCCCATTCGACCGGCTCGGTTTGTCCGATCTCTCCCGGCAAAATGAACTCCCGGTCAACAACTTCGCTTTTCTCTGGCGCGTAACGCATGGGCAGCATGTCGTAAACCGGAGCGAGATTCAGACGCGGCGAGTTCTCATGCATATCCCAGTAAAACGACAGGTTGCCGAAATGCATATCGGTATTGGAGATCCATCGCCCGAATTCTTCAAGCAAGCGAATCCTGGCAACATCCTCACTGCCGAGCATGCCATTGTCGAGCAAGGCTTCCGCAGATGTAGACCATCTGCGCCGCATGCCGATAAAAGCGTCATCGATGGCGGCGAACGAAATCACCCCGACGCGACCTTTTTCTCCAAGTCGGTCATACCGCTCAGATTCGAGGTAGCAGCGCTTTTCTGAGTGGATGATTCGGGTTGGCGGCACGACGATATCGTGCTCTGACAATATTTCAAGCGCGACGTGCTCAGCGATCAACAAATCTTTCCATCTTGTAGATGCTGGCGATCCGTCCAGTAATGGGGAAAACTTGACGATCACGTTACGGGCGGACCCGGAGATAAATTGCGCAAGGAACTTAGGGTGTTCTCCGCCCGCAGACGAACCGGGCACTCCCCCCTGGACAGAAATGTCGGCGAGATCGTCATAATGCCTTACCAGATCTTCGATTATGCATGGAGACTGGCGATGGCTGGACGACAACCTTTCCAGCGAAACATCGCCGACAACAAGATTTCCCGGGAAGTCCTCGCCGAGTCGCGATACGGCATGCACAACATGAGCGTCGCTCCAGTCTAGAAGCCGGTCGCTCAACCCGAGTGAGTTGGAGTGGGCATGGCAAAACAACCTGCCGATATAGCCTTGCGGTCGCATATCCTGCAGAAACCATGGGAGCCCGTCGAACAATTCCTTGCCGCCGTCCGGATAGGCGAAGGAATAGCTGTCGCACCCTTCGATATTGGACAATATGCCAAAAAGATGCGCATCGCCAGAACTAGAAATGCGATGAACAGAAATGGCTTCTCCAAGGATCGCGTACACGAATTGCCGTCCGCGACGATGGATCGCAAGACGACCAGTATGTTCGGCGATGCTGGATAGTGCGCGAGACACCCCGGGCTGGCTTAGCCCTGTTCGCTGAATCAATTCCTGCGAGGTTTTTGCTCCGGAGGAAATAAGCAACCCAAAAACAAGATTGGCGTTGTTGTCCATGAATTATATTTAGAATACAATAAAACAAATAAAACTTATTGTATCATATATATATTTTCATACAATAGAATTTATTTTGGAATGGTACTTTGCGTTACACTCCATTTTGTTGGCATTGGGAATGATTTCGATATGTATCCCATGCCGGGAAATAGTTCTCGTTTGCCTGGTTTCCCCATACAACCCAATTCTGCCGCTTTCCACGAGCAAACATTTCCAGAAACGGACCTGGGCTGCACGCCTCGATGAGCGGGTATTGCTCATCCGGCTTGCGGGAGTGTTCGCGCTTTCGTGTTGCCAGAAAATTGACTTGGCTTCTTCCTGGGTCGAGCGTGCGAGCATTTTTCCCTCGAATCCCGAAAAGGATCAATTCGGTGACATTGCGGAAATAGAACCCGACCCCCCTGCCATCGGGGCCACCATCCTTACGGATTTTGTGCCACACCAAGTTGCTCTTGTACTCAAACCCCCATGCCTGCATAACGGCCAATCCTTCTGGCAGAAGGGCATTGGGGACCCAGAGGTAAAGATGGCAAACATCAGCCGCAGCATGAGCAACCGGGAGTGCCTTGATTGATTCCAGGTCCATGGTGCTGTATCGCGAAAGGCGGCTGTGCTCAGGCGCAACCTTCCCGGTTCGATTTTGAAATTGCCATGGCGGATCGGCTAAAATGGCTCCGAATTTCCGCCCATTCAGGAAATTTTCAAATTCCATGGCGCACTGCTGGCATTGAATCATGAAAGTTAGTTTCTATTATTCTTGACGCAATTGAGACAAGCCTGGAATCAGCCTTGGTCATTGCATTGAGCAGCAAATCTTTTTCACCGAGATAAACTGCTGCAAAATTCGGGTCATGCATGACGATTGACGAAGTGTTCGAAATCAAATCGGCGGTCTTGATGTCCTGGATCCATGCCGGCGCACTTCCCAGGCGGAGGCGTGAAGCCGCCTTGCGCTTCGCCCGATTTCCGAACTCAGGACCTTCAAGATCGGACAGCAAGGTAACTCCGGCAGCAATCTCATGTCCAAACAGGGATGTTAACTCTTCTTCAGAAACGCCCTGATCTTCGCGAACATCGTGCAGCCATGCTGTGGCGATGACAATTTTCGGGTCAGGATGCCGCCAGGCCACTGACGCAACGATCCCGGCAACTTCGGACAGATGATCGAAATAAGGGTTTCCGGTGTACTTGCGACGCTGCTTTTCATGTTTCTCCATGGCAAATTGCATCGCACTGAAAACAATTTCATCGGGAACGCCTGCTCCGCCGTAATAGCCTTGATGTACATCGCACATGATTTTTGATTATCCTTTCATTCTGGAGAAGGCTGTATTTTCAAGAATTGGCCTTCGAGATCCGGTCAATTGAGCCGTGATGTAGGGAAGCTTGCCAATCCATTTTTCTCGATTTTCAATAAAAATCTTTGCGGCGTATTCAATTTGCTTCAAACCGTACTCTTCGCACAAGGCATTAAAATCCTCAAGACATGGCGTCATGCAGGTTAGCGCCATGTCAGAGTTTGCGTATTTCGGGGCTTTCTTCCAATCCATCAACTCAAGGTTGCGATAATAAATTGCCCTTGCTTCGTGTGATGCGAGTGTTTCAAGTATTTTTCCATTAAACTTTTCGCCAGAATCAACGCGGTTCCAGTAAGTTTCCATGGATCCAAACTCCCTGATGTATTTTGCTGCGGTGATGAGCCCCACCTTGTTAATGCCTGGAATTGTGTCCGATGCGTCTCCCGCAAGTGCCTTGCATTTCAAATATTCATCAACAGACAGAAAATAGCCATCCTTTAGTTCATTGTCTGGATTTGCAAGAAACTCAAGCGTGACGGTTTTTTTGCTGAATGGGGAAAACCAGTGTACTTTTTCAGAAAGTCCTTGCCACCAGTCTGTATCTTTTGTGAAGAGTTCAACGTGCATATCTTCTGGCATATTCTGAAGCAACAGGCCAGCCAGATCATCTGCCTCAAGGTCTGGATGGCGAAGCTGAGGAACGCCAAGGTGCATCAGCAACCTTTGGATGTGTGGCACCTGCGCTCTGTATTTTGCCCGGATTTCAACTTTTTCAGGGGTATCGTTTCGGTTCGATTTATAATCCCGGAAAAGGTTATATCGCCATTCGGCGCGCCCGTCCCACAAAACTACAGGGAGGGCGTCGCGGAATGATTTTAAGCGGCTAAACAGGAAGGAGGGCAATCCATGTATTGCTGCCGTTGGCATCCCGTTGTGCGATAATGCGGCAAGATTCGGCTGATACATTGCGGTATAGCCGAGACTATTTGCATCGATCAAAATGACATCAATATTCGCTGTCATGCGTGTTCCTTATCAGGAACGCCTGCTCCTTGATGTACATCGCACATGTTCTTACCCCCTCCCTGGTTTCATAAACACAATCCAATGCGTTTTTGACTGTTTGCCGGATGTATGTCCGAAAAGCGGAGAAATCGGCGTAAGCTCAAGGACTTCTCTGGTTTTGATCTGGGTTTCGTTCCATTTGAACACCAGGACGCCATCGCTTTCGAGCACACGAAAACACTCCGAGAAACCAGCGCGAAGGTCGTCGCGCCAATCCTCGCCGAGCTTTCCGTATTTCGCTGCCAGCCAAGATCGAGGCCCGGCGTGCACGAGATGTGGTGGGTCGAATGCGACCAGCTTGAATGATCCATCTGGATATGGCAGCGCACGAAAATCCAGCAGCACGTCTGGTTCGATCCGCAGTGTGCGCGTGCCTGATGCATTGCCGTTTGACCTGTCGGTGACAACCAATGTCTCGGATCTCCGATCGCCGAATACGACATTGGGATTCATTTTATCGAACCACATCATGCGCCCGCCGCAACACGGATCAAGCACGCTTTTTCTTTCATCCAGATCAGCCATATCAAACATCCAAATCAGCATATTCCGCATGCTGTTCGATAAATTCCCTGCGCGGGGGGACTTCGGGGCCCATGAGCAGATCGAATACAGGTTCGTCAGAATCAGGCTGAAGCGGATCGCTGTAGGATAGCCGCATCAGGCTTCTGGTTTCCGGATTCATGGTGGTTTCCCACAATTGCTCAGGGCCCATCTCGCCAAGCCCCTTGAATCGCTGAATCGACCAGACATCCCGCGCTTCGCCGACGAGTTCGTTCAGCTCTTCGTCGTTTCTGACCCATATCGGGTTGTTTTTTCCACGGCTCGCGCGATAAAGCGGAGGCATTGCGATATAGACATGCCCATTTGCAATCAGCCATGGCATCGTTCGGTGAAACAGCGTGATCAGAAGCGTCGTAATGTGAGCCCCGTCCACGTCTGCGTCAGCCATCAAAATGATCTTGTGATACCTCAGTTTTTCCGGCGTAAATGCCGTGAGCGCCCCGCAGCCGAGAACATGAACAATGTTCATGATTTCCTCGGAGTCAAGGCATTTTGAAATATCTTCCATCTTTTTCTGGACGTTCAGTGGCTTTCCCTTGAGCGGCAAGATAGCCTGGGTTCGTCTGTCCCGCCCCTGTTTCGCGGAACCGCCAGCAGAATCGCCCTCGACGATATACAGCTCGCAAAGGGACGGATCTTCTTCCTGGCAATCCGCGAGTTTCCCGGGGAGCGTGCCGATGGATAACGGGGTTTGCCGCTCGACTGTTTCGCGAGCGCGTTCTGCAGCCATCCGCGCTTTTGCCGCGCGCACTGCTCGGGCAATAACGCCCTTCGCTTCCGCTGGATGTTCTTCGAAAAACTTCGAGATCATTTGATAGGTGACGCTGGAAACCGCGCCGCTGCACTCCGAATTCGCAAGCTTGTCCTTGGTTTGCCCGGAAAACCTTGGGTCGGACAGGCGAACCGAAACGGCGGCGACAAGCCCCTCGCGCACGTCCTCGGCGGTCAGCGGGTCTCTCGCGAGATTATTTGCCGCCGCATAGGTATTGAAGGATTTCAGAAGGGATGCCTTGAAACCCGCCTCATGCGCCCCGCCTTGCGGCGTGACGATATTGTTGGCGTAACTGCCGATCGCCCACTCCCTGCCTTCGTGAACTCTGAAGGCAACCATCACCTCGACTTTTCCATTGTTGGTATTTACGCTCGCCTGAGCAGACAGCGGTCCGAATATCGGAAGGGTGGCGGTCGGAGCGATATCGTCCAGGATTTCCGCAAACGAACTCGACAGCCATGTATGCTGAAATCCGACGCGCTCATCAGTCAAGGTTATGGTCAGGCCAGGGTTGAGGTGAGCTCGCGTTGAAAGGTTTTTCTTGACGATTTCAAGATCGAAAGACAGCTTTCCTCCGGTGTCCTCTTCCTTGAAGATGTCCCCGTCAAGCTTGAATTTGATGGCGGTTCCGGTTCCGGAAACAGCTCCGACGTTCTTGATCGGTTCGGCAGGCTCCCCTTTTTTGAAAACCTGGTACCAACGATGCCCATTGCGCTTGATGGACATTGCAAAAACCGATGAAAGCGCATTGACTACAGAAGCGCCGACACCATGAAGCCCGCCTGTTGTCTTGTATGCGGACTCCCCGGTCTCGTTTTCGAATTTTCCGCCGGCATGCAACGTCGTCATCACGACTGTTGCGGTGCATATCTTTTCTTCGGGGTGCATGTCGACAGGAATGCCGCGCCCATTATCCGTGACGGACATGGTGTCGTCGCTGTGGATCACCACATCGATGCGATCGCAATGTCCGCCCATGTGCTCATCAACGGAATTGTCGATGATCTCCCAGGCGCAATGATGAAACCCCTTGATCCCGGTGTCGCCGATGTACATTCCCGGGCGCTTTCTGACTGCTTCCAGTCCACGCAGAATCTTGATTTGCGAACCGTCGTATTCTTTTTCCATTGAGTGTCTCTCGGGTGCTTTTTGAATGATTCGATTATACGATTTTATGGTTAGCGTGTCAACGCCATGATGGGCTTTTCAGATCGCGAGCTTGCTCAATCTTCAGCAGGCTGATTGTCCGCAAGAACGAACCCCCACCCCTCAATACTTCCGACGCAACTCAGAAGCTGCGTTTTGCCGGTTGAGATCGACCTCATTCCGTAATACAAATCGTCTTTTCCGTGAACGACACCGAAAAAAAGATAGCGCTCGCCTTTGGAGTCAACGAATATCTTATCGATCAGTGGGTCAACTTCGCTTAATATTTGCCGCCAGTTTGTGCCGCAATGGCACCCCGCCGAGTTAGCTTGTTGCTCGAAGATCTTATCGAGCACAAAACAGGCGCGCCCCATGATTGCATCCAGGTCTGCAAAAAGCGCTTCGTCCGATTCCGGAACCGAGAGTCCAAGTTTCGACGTCAGGATACGAAGTTTTTTCATTTCCCTTTCTTTTCTTCCTCGCCGGATACCCAGTGCAACATTTTTTCGAATACCGGGCCCATCACCCACCATCCCCACGCAATTCCCGCCGGCAGAATCAATGCATCGGGAAGGCGGATAATGAATGCCAGGAATGGACATAGAAAAGCCATCCCAGCCACGGCCAGCATTGAGACCAATTCTCTGAACTGGCGTGACATCGATTAAGCTGACAGATGGCGCGCCATGTCGATTACGCTTTCCTCGACATGAATCGTGCCGGGTTTTTTGAGTTCCTTTTCGGAGAGCTTGATCACCTTGTTGATATCGGACTTGCTGACGCCATATTGCTCAGCCAGATGTGGTTGATTGATACCTGGTGCCCCTGGTTGCATTCCAGATTTCTTCGGCATCTGGTCTTGACTGGCAAAACAGCGAGCCTTCCCGATGCGGAAAATGGTATCCAGAACAATAGCAGGTGGGAGACAGCCTGCCTTTTTCGCGCTTCATGCGGTAAAAGTCGATTCTCCAGTTCGCTTCGCCGCAAACCCCGCATCTTGGAGTTCTGATGTAGGATTCCGGCTTGAGCCGAAGGCTCCGTCTTGACCCGCACTTCCGGCATCTGCACGATATGGACATGCTATTCTCCGTCGTCTTCCCTGGATAGAGTCGTTGTCACTCTGGCAACCTTGTCGCCATCGTCCAGGTTCATCATGTAAACGCCGGAAGTGGCGCGCCCTGTGGATGGTATGCTTTTTACGGGGATTCTGTTGCTGATGCCGTTTTTGCTGAACAGCAGCACGTCCATATCGTCGGATACCGCGAGCGCCGCAGTCAAAAGACCGGTTTTCCCGATCGCCTTGAAACAGATCACTCCCTTGCCGGCCCTGTTTTGCACGTTGAACTCGGAAATCTCGGTGCGCTTGCCGACTCCCAATTCGCCCACGCAAAGCAGATACAGCCCGCGATCCATCGAGGATGTATCGGGGATGTCGCGGACAAGCGTCGTGCCATCGTCCTCGACCACTGTTTTGCTGATGAGAGGAAGCGGCTCGCCGTTGCCATGAATGACGCAGGAACCCACCAGAACCTCCCCTTCCCCGAGTTTCATGCCGCGCACGCCGCCAGCGACGCGCCCCATTACGCGCACGCCCTCGACATTGAAACGAATGGCTTTGCCGATATTCGACACGAGCATGATATGATCATGATCCCGGCACACATAAGCCGAGAGCAGCGCATCTCCATCGTCCAGGCTCACGCCGCGAATTCCTCCGCGTCTTGAGGCGCTTGCGTAATCCACGATTTCGCTGCGCTTTATCTGCCCTTTTTTCGTAATGGTGATGACGCTGGCAAGCGGGTCTGACTCGGGCAGCGACACCATTGCGCTGACTTCCTCGTCAAGTCCGTCGATAACATTCCTGATATGGCGTCCTTTTGCATTCAGTCCGCACTCCGGAACGCGATATGCCTTGATTGCGTGAACCTTCCCTGTTTCAGTGAATACAGCCAGGAGGTCGTGACTTTCACACTGATAGAACACATTGATTTCATCCCCGTCCACTTCCATCACCCGCTTGCCTCGCGTTCCCCTGTTCTGTTGCGATATCGCATCGACAGGCAGACGCTTGACGTATCCACCGCGCGTCATCGCAATCAGCACGGGCTCCCTGGGGATCATGTCTTCGTGGGTCATCGTGGAAAGCCCGTGCTGCACCTCGGTTTTCCTTGGGGCGCCATAACGCGATGAAATGGATTCCAGTTCTTCCCGGATAATCTGATCGATTCTGGATGGATCTGACAAGACCGTGTCGAGATCGGCGACAAGCGCAAGCGCTGCAGCATGCTCCGCCTGGAGCGAATCTATCTCCATCCCGGTCAGCTTTTGCAGCCGCAGATCAAGGATTGCCTGGGCCTGCTGCTCGTCCAGCGATAGCATGGATTGCAGCTCATTGCGCGCATCGGACGGAGATGCCGCTTTTCTCACAAGGGCAATCACGGCATCCATCTTGCCGATGGCCGCCGTGAATCCGGATAGGATATGCAGCTTTGCCAGGGCCTGTTTCCGGCGGAATACGATTCGCTTGTAAACGACGTCGCGACGAAACTCTATCCATCGCCGCATGATATCCAGGAGCCCGGCAAGCACAGGGCGCCCCCCGTCGATCACGACGCAGTTGTAAGAAACGCTGACATCGAGACTGGTTTTCGAGCAAAGCTGCGAGAAGATAACGTCCGCCTCGGTCCCTGAGCGGATATCGATCACGATGCGAATTCCGTCCTTGTTGCTTTCATCGCGGAGCCCGACGATATTGTCTATGAGCTTCTCGCGGACAAGCATCGCTATGGAGGACACAAGCGTCGCTTTGTTGACCTGATATGGGATTTCGTCGATAACGATGGAGGATCCGCCGCGAGCGCGCTCTTCTTCGTGCCATTTGGCTCGAACATGAATCTTGCCGCGCCCGGTTTCAACAGCTTCGATAAAGCCGTCCATGCCATAGGCTATTCCGCCGGTCGGGAAGTCGGGGGCTTGCAGGGTGGAGGCGATCGTGGTTGCGAGCGTATCGGGATCGTCCAGAAGCATCATGATGCACTTGATGACATCCGAAAGATTGTGCGGCGGAATGTTGCAGGCCATGCCTACGGCGATTCCTTCAGCGCCGTTGACCAGTATGTTCGGATAAGACACCGGCAACACTTCAGGCTCGGATTCCGACCCGTCGTAATTTGGGCGGAATTTGACGGTATCCAGCCGCAGATCGCTGAACATCTCGTCGGCAAGCCTGGAAAGCCTCATTTCCGTATATCGCATCGCCGCAGGGTTGTCTCCATCGATTGAGCCGTAATTCCCCTGCCCGTCTATGAGCGGATGATTCATCGAGAAAACCTGAGCCATGCGAACGGCGGCGTCATACACGCTCACGTCGCCGTGGGGGTGGTATTTGCCGATGACATCTCCGACGATGCGGGCTGATTTCTTGTATGGCTTGTTCCACACAAACCCGGAATCGTTCATGGAAAACATGATCCTGCGATGAACGGGTTTCAACCCGTCCCGGATGTCCGGCAATGCGCGCTCCGTGATGGTCGACATGGCGTAGTCAATGAAGCTTTTTTCCATGTGATCGCGAACCGATTTTTCGATGACAGACATGATTCCTCGCAATAGGTTGAATGATTGAATTATACGTTTCTTAGGTTGCGCAGTCAACGGCATCGACACAAAAACTGCTGTATGGTATAATTATGCGAAATCATTGTATTTCAGAGGAAAGGTCTGCCATGAATCCGAAGCCAATCTTCGATACACCAGCGTCAAGATCAGCAGGACTGGCTTTGAAGTCTTATCCATCCACAAACATTCTGAAACCGGCGATGCGGTGTACTCTGAAAAAGTCTACTGGCATGAAATCGAGGGTCTGGCAGATGCGCTGAGAGAAGCGGCAAAACGCCCACTGGATCTCATGCCGGAATTTGCCGCGAGGGTCGAGTCGGGCAGGAGCGACCTTCGCACTGTTACCCTGGAAGACGAGTCCGGTGATGCTCCGGGAGAAACGTTCGGGCCAAGTCCGGCATGAGCAAGTCCATCATTGACCAGGGTGCATGAACAGACAGGAACTTGCGGCAAGATGGCGGCTACGCTAAATCTCGATCACCAACCCTTGGTTGAATGATGGATTTTCCACCCCGCGATTCCAGGACACATACCCGCGAGGATTGCAGACAACCCTTGTTCCTGACGCATCATAATCGAAGTTGTCGTGGGTATGCCCATGAATCCAGAGATCGGCTTTTCCGAACAGGTGATCCAGGTTGGAAGCAAAAGCGGCAGAAAGAATGTCATTTTTGAAACGATCGGCAACCGATCTGGCTGATGGCAGATGATGCGTGACGACGACGGTTTTTCCGTCGAATTTTTCGTTTAGTTTTGTTTCCAGCCATGTGCGCGATTTCTCGAAAAGTTCGATACAATGCGATGGCGAAAAATGGCCGCGCCCCCCTTCGTGGATAACCCTGAAGTCGGATATGCAGCGCTGCGCTTCAGCCATTGCGCGTTGCTGCTCTTTTTTGCCGAAAAGCATGAAATCCGACCACAGGGTTGACCCCAGGAATCTGACTCCATTGATCTCCGTTTCCTGGTTGTCCAGGAATCTGACGCCGCAATCGTTCGCCACGATACTAAGCTCAGCAAGGGTGTTCAAGCGTTGTGAACCGTAAAACTCGTGGTTGCCTGCTACATAGATGATTTCTTTTTCGGGGAAAGATTCCCTGGCCCATCCAATCCCCTTGCTGCCGATCCAGATATCTCCAGCAAGGACAATGACGTCGGACTTCACCCTTGGCGGGGTGAAGCTAGAAAATTCAAGATGAAGATCGCTCAGCACCAGCAATTTCATTGCGCTTCAACCCATTCGGTTTTGCCACCGACCTGAACGAGAACCATCTTCCTCTTTGGCGTCGACAGAGATTTTTCCTCTTTTTTCCAGCTACAGCCAGCATCATTCTCGCACTCCGACCTTGCCATCGCTCGCTTGGCGTCCTCGTTGATTTTGGCAAGCTGTGCGGCTGTAAGCGGCGGCGGAGCTGTGAAGCGTATATACGCGACAGTGACGCCGGACGCAACCAAAACTAAGATCAGAATTCTTTTCAAGATGCCCTCCTCGTTTCATTGCGCTGCTTTTTCGGCATGATTTTCCACATTCCGCCAACAAAATCCAATGCCCCGGCATAAACCGCGTCTTCCTGGTCTGCGGACATTCTTTCGCCTGGGCATTCTGTCGGAAGGGAGCCTTCTGCGCCATTGCAAATTTTGCAATGAAGGAGACCGTCATCGCGATAATGGTATTTGTGCTTCATCTGCTCTCCTGCAGAGACTCCGCAAAAATGAAGGTTTCCCCTGAAGCAACCCGGAGCGCAACTTCTGCATAAAGCCTGTTGATCGCCAGGCCGATGATTCTTTCTTCGACCTGGCGTGCATTCAGCTTCTCACCGAAGAACACAAGTCTCCCTTCGATTTCATGAAAACGAAGGTATTCTTCATTCGAAAGCGTTTTTCGGATCACCCTTGATTTCGAAATCAGCGGACGCTTCGAGCGATCCGCGCCATCAACGTTAACCGGCTGATCTTCGGAATTCTGCTTCTCTTCCTGATTTTCCGTATTTTCGGCATCTTCCACCACGCACTTGATTTCATCAGTCATTGCAATTTCCCCTGTTTTGTATCGAATAAGCGCATTATACATTTCATCGGCATGCGATGCAACGAATATCTGGATTTTCATATTCAATTTACCAAGGCTTCGCCGCAGCGGATGATTTTAATCATGCCAACCCAGTGAGGTGCATATTTTTTTGATTCATAGTCAATTTACTGTATATAGTAAATTGACTTCAGAGGCGTTTTCGAATAGCATTTCAGCAAGGACGTGGCATTTTGGTTGAAATCGAATCACAATCCACATTTATCGCCATAAAATGGCTTGTTATTCGCAGAATTGCGAAAATTGAAAGGATGCGGCGGATGTCGATAAAGGAATGGGATTCCGACCCTGTGGCAAGTTTTGCTCAATGGGCCGATGATCGGGGATATTCAGCCAAAACGATAAACGTTTACAGGTCGGTTTTCCTTGCTTATGTGGATTTTATCGAAAATGCCGGATATAGGCTTTCTTCCACAACAGAGACGCTTTTGAGTAATTTCATGAAGGACAGGGGGCTTCGCGATCAAACGCAAAAGCGCTACTTGATGATGTTTTCATGGATATTCTCAGATATGTTCGATGCGAAGCTTGTGGATGACAATCCGGCAACTTCGCTCTTGGCGAGAATCCGCAGAACCAGGAAGGGCAAGGTTGCGAAACGATTGCCGGTATCCCTGTCGGAATCCGAGGTCGATGCCTTCATTGCATCGCTGCCCGAATCTCCGAAATTTTTCTCAGACATGCGCCGAAAAGCAATTTTGCTGACATTGCTCGGGTGCGGACTGCGCGTACAGGAACTTTGCAATTTGAAGGTTGCTCACATCCACCTGGATGACCTGCACCCCTGGATGCACGTCATCGGAAAAGGCGACAAGGAGAGGAACGTCCCGATTCCGGATAGCCTTGTTCCCGTGCTGATCGATTATCGAGCAATGCTGCCAGTCACGACCGGGTATTTCTTCGGAACGCTCAGGAAAAAATTCTCGGTACCTTATACAGGTTCAGGGATATACAGGTGCGTGCAGAAAGCGCTAAAAGACGCAGGAATCGTCAAGCAGAAAATGTCTCCGCACATTCTGCGGCACACATTTGCAACCAGGCAACTTCAGGCTGGCAAGCCGATCGCGGTTCTCAAGGCGTGGATGGGGCATGATCAACTCGCGACAACCCTCATCTATGAACATGTTACGGCAGCCAGGACGGGTGTGAGGCCGGTTTGAGTCACCTCAAGCCGCGTTGCATCCAGGTTGCGCCACGGACAATTCGTCATCGTTGTAGCGAATCTGGATGTTTTCCGTTTTTCCGAGTCGACTGATATCCTCCATTCCAAACCTGTTCATCGGGCGATAAATCAGATTGAACTCTTGCGTCGCCTTGATCACGTTTCTCGTGTGTTTCTCAATATCTTCATCGGCAACATCAACCCAGGACAAATCGAAATCAAACCTCGACGCTTCGTTTTTGATGGTATAGCAAATTGCATCATGCATCGAACTGATATCGGCACGATACAGTACGCGCTTGCCTATTTCCTCGTTAATTCCGAGGAAATATACATCGCTCAATACATCGCTTTCTACCGTAACCAGCGTGCCGAACGGAAAGTTCCCGAGTTTTTCGGCAAGCTGGTTTTCAGCGTCGACCATTTCCATCCAGAGATGGCTGTTGCCGGCGTCCTGGAAGATATAGTCAGTCGCAATGGGGACATCCTGGAAGCGAACCGGCGCAGGATGGTCTTCCGCAAATTTCTGCGCATCGGCCATGTGTTTGAAAATAGTGCTTTTAGTCCCGACCAAGTGCCACTGCTCGCCATTAAACTCCGCGAGGCGGATCTTGTGTCCGGCAACCTCGCAAACCACTTTGTCATCGGCATCGGAGATCAAATTTGATTCTTTGGCCGGAAACCAAAACCCGTCATTCGGCGCGAAATAGTATTCCGTGCCAGAGTCTCTCGATTCATCAACAGCAAAAATCACGCGCTCAGGAAATTTCACGCCATTGGAAAACCATGGAAAATGTTGAATTGGCAACCCTCGAGTGGGTGGCCTGGTTCAACAATCAGCGGCTGCTTTCCTCAATCGGCTATATCCCTCCGGCAGAAGCTGAGGCAGAATATTACCGGCAGCTTGCCAAACCGGTTGCCAAAGTGACTTAGCTTAAACCAAATGGCCTCCACAAAACCCGGGGCGATTCAGATCGTAGGCATTCGATTCGTCGGCGCAGATCGTCGATCCCTTGAGCACGTAAATTCTGGCAAGCTTGCTCACATCCCGAACATGGTCGCCTACGGCAAACTGGATATCCGCCCCTTGCGTGACGGCGATCTCATCGCCCGTCTTGTCGAGCTTGACGGTGATTTCGAGCCCGTCCTGGGTGTTGATCCTGTCTTCCGCGACATGCCCGGCAATGCCGCCAACGACGGCACCGATCAGCATGCCAGCCAACCCGCTACGCGGACCGGCTCCGGCGTTCGAGCCGACCAAAGCCCCGGCGCCAGCCCCGGCTGTTTCGCCAACCGCAGTGTTCTGCGGCTTGATCTTGACGTTCCGAACGGATTCGACAACCCCGGACTGGACCTGCATTGCGCCCATGGACTGGGCTCCAGCGTAATTGTTCGCGGAATATTGGCCTGTGGCGCAGCCACCTGCGGACAGAAGAGCAACGATCGATGCAGCAAACAACGTTTTTTTCATGGTGTTTCCCCTTGCGAATTGAATGGTCATCTTTTGGCGCATGCCCCTTCGTACAATTCCGGATATCCCGGAAATTCCTTTTTGTCCGGAAGCGGCTCATTGCCGAGATAAGCGTTGCAAAGCAAGGCGAACTCGGATATCAAGCGGACCACTCCGACCAGATATTTTTCGGATTCATAATGCATCAGCCACTCATGCTGCCTGCGGCTCAGCTTGCTGTAAGGCGACTTGACGGTCACGGCAAGCCCTCGCCACTGCCCGGAGGATGCAGAAATCACGATCTGCGGGCGACGCGGCTTCAATTCGTCATCGCGACAGGATGAAACCCATCGCAGCACAGGAAATCGAAATGCCTTTTCATCAAGCCACGACAGGCACGCTTCGCACACCAACTTTTCATGCTCGACAATGTTCCTGCCGCTCTTCCTTGTCCTTTTTTCCCTTGCGGCGACCGCTAAGGAAAGCGGCGAAAAATGCTGTTCAAGCAACATCTCGCCCACCCTCGCATCCATCTTTTTCTACCGCTTGAAATGCAGCCCGTACACGCGCTTTTGCGATCTCGGTGAACTCTTCTTCCCTTTCGATCAGAATCGAGTCGAATCCCTCTTCGATTGCAGCCACTCCCATGCTGCCGCTGCCGGCAAACATATCGAGCGCAACGCCCCCTTGTGGGGTAATAAGCCTTAGCAAGTACCGAAGCAAGGCGACCGGCTTTACCGTCGGGTGGTGATTGCCGTGCTTCTCGACATTGCTGTTTTCGATGACTCTGAGAGTTGACCCGTGCTTGAATTGATGCCCGCGACGATCCAGTCCAGCATGACGCTCCGACGGACTGGCCTTTGCGCAATAGAAAAACCGCGCAGCGCTGCCGGTGTCTTTTCTCGGCTCCTGTCCATTTGCTCCTCTTGTCATCACTCCGTAGCAGTTTTGTCCGGATCGTTGCGCATCGCTCGTGCTGGATTTCGCAATTTGCCCGGCAGCCTGCGGAAAGCCGGATAAAACACATTCGGAACCGTCGTGAATCACATTTGCGGGGAATCTTCCATCTTCACGAACCACCTGCGGCGTATCGCCTGAAACAGAAGACATTCCCCATCCGTCATCGGCGTCGCGCTTCGACCTGTTCATGGTTCGCAACTGGGTGGCGTCGACGTTGGCATCGATCGGTACGCGGCAGGCGTCGATGTTGATTGCTCCGACTCCGTGCTTCAGGATATTTTCGGCAACTGTTCCATCCAGCGGTTTTCTGGCAACGATGATGGGCTCCCACGCGGGTTTGAGCGAGGTTCCCCAACCAGACCATTTTTCAGCTTCGTGCGTGGACGGGGCGGTAATATCCCACTCGCGGCTCCATGAATTGCCGCCATGGGCGGCGCCGGCGAATTCCGCAACTTTCTCCTGGTCAATCAAGGTGGGGTGTTTTCTTCTGCCGACCACTTCGCGTTCCGCTCCCAGCATTTTGTCGATGGATTTGCTGACATCCAGCGATTTCGGAAACCCGCTGCCATACACCCAGGCCATCAACCCGGGTTGATCGACATTTCCTCCATCGTGAGCAGAACCGATCGAGTCGCGTATCTCGAATCCGGCAAGGCGAACCGCCATCATCATGAGATCCATTGACCGCGTTCCGGCAAATATCAGCGCATGTCCGCCTGGCTTTAGCACTCTCAAAGCCTCGCGCCAGACTTCCGGGCCGGGAACCCATGCGCCCCAGCTTCTGCCCATGAAGCCTTTCTTTGTCTTTTTCGGGATATACAGATCCCCTTTCAGCCAGGCTGAAAGACACGCCGCTACTTCTTCCGTGGAATGAGGCGATAATCCGTAAGGAGGGTCGGTGACAATACTGTCAATCGAATTATCCGGTAACTCGCGCATTCGCTCGATACAGTCGCCGTGAATAATATCCACGACGCAGCCCGTGTGGATGGCTTTGCTTTCCTTCCCGGTGTGCTGGACGTGATCGCCGATGGATACCGTCGAGTTCATTATGCAACCCACCTTTCTGTCTTTTTGTTCAAAGCGGCGCAAATGCTCGATCCAATCCAAAACATCACCGGAACAGCCATGGAATTCCCTAGCAATTTGTATCTCGGCCCGTCTGCAAGAAATACTGTCCATGTGCCGTCCGTGCTTTGTTCGTACAGGTCTGGGTATTTTGCAAAATGTTTGGCGGAAATCTTTTTCGTGACCTTTATCGGGATTTTTGTCCAGAGGTCAGGGAAACCCTGAAGTCTCTCGCATTCCATTGGAGTCAGGCGGCGAACGATGACTTCGTATTGTTTCGCCTGAACGATGCTCGGGACGCCTTGTCCAGGTTTGCCGCCGCCTCCGTTAAGGCATCCGGATATGCGTCCGTCGCCCCCCTCCAGACGGATCTCTCCACGCGAATTTTCAACGAATGCCACGGTGAAAACACCGTGCCTGCCGGCTGTATCCAGGGTAAACATCGGGTCGCCGTATTCGCCGACACCAAGCCCATTGCCGCAGCCGTCGCTTTGTGGCCTTGAGTAACCGGCGCTTCCGCATCGCGTGGCTTTGTCGTTAATCGGGATTGCTGCGGCAATTGCAACCTGCCCGCCGGCATTTGCATGAGAATCGGCAAAGCCCATGGCGCGAAGAGTTGGCGAAATTTCTTCGGCAGCATCTCTACCATCGTCTTTGCATGAAAAAGCAATCAATGCATACGGCTTGTCTCCGCCGCCAGATGACGCCCTTAATGTAAACGTAAGATCGTCGCCAAGTTCTGCTTGGCTACCCCCATCTCTTCCTCTTAGCGCCAACCCGAGCGCAACGATTGGCGTTCCGCGTCCAGCGCCGTCTTCTGACGCATCGCGACCATCGGCAGCGATATTCAGGGTTGCGGCGCACTGCGTTTCACTTATTCTGCCGGGAAACGTAATGACATCTGGAATCAGGTGTCCCGCCTGGGCCTTATCGTCTGCGCCACACGTTCCAACGCCATTTGAAGTAAGGGCTGCAACTGCCTTCCCCGTTTTTTCGCGCGATGGAGTATCCCCGCGCAGGCTGTTTGGCTCAAGGAGAATCGGGGGGCGATCGGCCCAGTCTCCAGTATCGAGCAAAGCAAAGATGCGACGGCGCCGCTGCGGTACTCCGAACCATTGCGCGTCCAGAGTGCTCCATTCGAGCAATCCATTGTCGCCAACCGCGCAGCCTTCCGATCCCCATCCGTTTTGGGGAACTCCAACGTCTCGGAGTCCTGCCATTTCTCCAACCACAACCCCAAAGTCTTTTCCCTTGTTACTGCTAAAGGCTCCGAATACGTTTTCCCACAAAAGGAATCGGGCGCCGCAATGTTTTTTTGCTGCATGAAATATCCTTATTTGTTCATGAAACAACCCGGATCTGGCTCCAGCCAATCCTTTGCGTTTGCCGGCGGTGGATAAATCCTGACAAGGGCTGCCGCCGACAACCAGGTCAAGTTGACCAAACGCAGCAATTTGTTCGTCGGTAATCTTCGAGACATCCCCGAGATTCGGAATGCTTGGGTAACGATATGCAAGCAGGCTCGATGCTTTGGGATCGACTTCGGCTACCGCAGCGCATTCCCACCCAAGCGGACTCCATGCGACTGACGCTGCCTCTATCCCGGAAAAAAGACTGAGATATCTCACAAGTCCACCCCGTTCGCGGCCAGCACGGCGCTGTACCTCGTTTTTTCCAAAACATCGTCGTTGCATGGATGGGGATCGAAAAACATCTTGATAACGCTTTCCGCAAACCGGCTTATAACCTGCTCAATCCGCTTTCCGTTGCCGCCATGACGAACAGGCGGACAGGGCGGCGGCCCCACCCCTTCATCGTCGTCCAGCACGACAAAAAGCGAATAAGCAGCGCCATCTCCATGAAGGAATATCCGCCTGGATGCTCCACCGGCAATCGCTCGCGAAATTTCTTCGGAAAGCGCTTCGAGCGCTTCGCGGCTTCCTGCGACAACAACCGGATCTTGTTCGGCAATTTGCCCAAACACGTTCAGATAAGGTGCTTTTTTCTTCACGTCGCCTCTCCATCATGAATTCTTTTACGCCGACCTGCGACGATTACGTCGCCAACCCACCCGACAACTATGTTCCCGGGCTCGTATCCGACTTCCGGATCTTTTGTACCCATCGCATACTGTTTTTTTCCAAGATGCCCGGACTTGATCCAGGCCGTCAGAAAGTCATGCAGGCTCAAGTTCCATCTGATGCCGTTTCTTGTCGCATTGCTCTTTTTTTGCGAATACCGAAGCTTTCCGTTCGGAAATTCTTCCAGGAGCCGATCAATCACTTCCTTGTCGGCTCCGGCCCTTTCTCTGAACCGAGTTGCGCGATCGACTCGCCTTGCTCCCTTTGCGCGCCTCACTCGCCTTACAGCGACGGCTTTCGAATATTCGTCGCCCATGACCATTCTCAAAAGAAGGTAGGTTCGCTGTCTCGATAACCCGCATTCCGCAGACAGCGTTTCCATCGGTTCGCCATTGACGAACCTTTCAATGAATTTTTCATCTATGAATTCTTTTCCTACCATCGCAGGGTTACACTATACGTTTCGCTCAGAAAAAACGGACCTCGATGCCCGCCCATAAAGCCACCCCTGGGCATAACGAATATTGTTGGACAGGAGCATGGAAACCTTCTTTTCGCTGTCGATAAACTCCGCAATCAACTCCGCCCCGACTTCCTTTGCCATGGATGTCATTTTCGTCAAATAGCAAGAATTATTTTCAGCCTCTGACATATTCATGATTCGCCCGTCTATCTTGATGAAATCAGGCGCCAAAAAGGAAACGATCTCGTCGGTAAAAAAATCGTTTCCATTTCCATAGTCATCGATTGCAAGACGCCCGCCCACTTTTCTCATGGCGTCAAGAAACACGGATGCGCCATACATATCGACGATCGGAGTCGTCTCGGTGATCTCGAACACGATCCTGGACGCATATCCATTAAACCTGTTCATGATCGAAATATACTTGTTCCTCGTCTCTTCATTCGCAAGCGTCAAGGAGGATACATTGACTCCGATCGACTTCGATGCGACATAGCCAAGCGTCCCGGCAGCCAGCAGCATTGCGCAGTCGATTTCCCCGATGAACCCGGACGACTCCGCAAGCTTCAAAAATTCGACATGCTTCTGATCGGCCTTGTCCTGCCTTATCCGAAGCAAAGACTCGTGATGGGAAATTTCGCCGGTGCCGATGTCGATGATCGGCTGAAATGCAGGCTCGATGATTCCGTCAATCGTGCAAAGCGGAAAGTTATCGCGCATGCATGACCTCCCGCCACACCCTGTAGGCATACCTGTCGCCCGTCACTGAAGGAGCCCCGGTATTGTATGCACCGACCGCATGCCAGGTATTCCCGTATTTCCACATCGACTTCGACAGAATCCATGCCCCGATATAGATATTGGCGCATGGATCTCTCAATGCGTCAGGATCAACCCCCCACCTGCGCAACTCGGGGAACCACGACGAGTTGATCTGCATCAATCCGTAGTCATATGTTCCATTGCGATTTCTGTTGAACGCCGCAGGATTGTAATTCGACTCGACTTTTGCAATCGACTTCAGCACGAGTGAATTAACGTGGTGAAATTCTGCTGCGCCATTGAAGCACTGCTCATAAGGAGCCGCCGCAGAACAGCGAGCGAACAACACCGCGAACAAAAAAACGGCACGCATCGACTAATTCGCGCCTTCGGTTTCGTGAAGCATCGCCATCACGCGAAAATGCATATGCCTAATTCCCAGCACGTAATGCTCCTGGGCAAGCCATTCGCTATACAGAGCCCCCTCGGAAAAAATCCACTCGAACAGCATTTTCGAGCCGCGCACTTCGGCTCTGATCTTTGAATGAAAGATTTTTTCAAGCTCTGCAGTGTTGATTCGATCCCCAAGACTGCCCGGCATCAGGATGCCGATTCGAATAAGCTTGCCGGTCTGGTAGACGCTGTAATGAAACCGGTTTCCCGCAGTATCGATGGCGATCAACAGATTCCCCATGACCTCGTCATTGACTTCCACGGCGCTCGGCGGAACAAAAGCGTTTTTCTGCATGAAAACATCATCGATCCTGCCAGGCGGGACATTCAATATGTTGACGATCTCCGCAAAGAACGCCTTGCGACGCTTGACCACGGCATCTTTTTGCGCAATAGGCGGCGCAATGGAAAGCACCTGAGCTGATTCAGACATCAAGCGCCTCCTCTGATTTAAATGCGGCGCCGCCCATTTCAAGAAGCGCATCGCCAACTTCCGACCAGGATGCTTTGCCTGGATTCGCCCCGTCTTCCGAAGCCATTCTTTGACGCAAGGCTTTTTTTAGCGAAGCAGGAAAACCTCTGCGCATCGCAAACAGGCCGACATGCCCCGGATGCAGCAGCAAATACAGCCGCGCAATATCGGGGACGGCATTGTTGTTGACCTTGAACGATCCGGAAGCCTCTCTCAACGCCGTCTCGTGGCGAATGTATTCGATGATGATTCTGGCGGAGTATCGGGTTCGTCCGGTTTCGCGAATCGCCCTGGCCTGCCGGACGAATTCCTCGAATATCGGATAATTCAGATCAAGCCAGGAAACGAACCCATTTCTGAACAGCCGCTCGTTTGCCTTTGCCAGAAAAATCACATCTTCTTTTTTTACCATACTGCCCCCTTGTTGACGCATGACAACATTATGCGTTATTTCGTCCAATTACGTCAACAGGGAAGACAAACAAATTTTTCGGGAATGGGGCAATGGATTATCAGGTGCCACGAAACGCCAACTCAAGCCATTCTCATGCCATCCGATTCCAGATCGCCATTCTCCTCATGCTTAACAGGCAGTCGGCCAAGTTCATTTTGAATCAGGCTCTCGATCAAGAGTCGATGATTGTTTACAACCGATAATGGACTGAATTTCAGAATGGTATCAAGAACGCTTTGCGGGTCTTGAAATTGGTTCGCAAGACACTCGGTTATCGTGGCAGCCTCAACATCGCCCCAGTGAACAGCATATGGATCTCCGCCGGCGGATTTGATTGCCTTGGTTCCGATTTTCCAAAAAGAATGCGCTACTCCAGTGCATTTTTCGAGATCTTCAAAAGTCCAGATTCGCTGATTCCGATTTTCAATCAAGGCAAAATCATCATCAGACAATTTTCTGACAGCCCATGCCTCGATTTTCCCTTTCAGGCGCACGCCGCCGCCATAGACAATGCTTTCTCCGATACTGTTGCCAACATCCTTCCCAACTGAACGAAGATTGTTGACATCCTCCCCGCCCTAAAGGGCGGAGATTCCTACGGCGCTCAGGCGCGGCATTGAACCGCTCCCGAGTCGCTTCGGCGGGTTCCTGCTGCTGGCGACCCTGCTGCATCGCTCACTTCACAGGCGATCCGGGCTGTGCTTGCGCACCCGGCGGAAGCGTCCGCCGTGTCCTGCCCTTCGAGCATCTTCATCCCTCTGCCGAGAATATTGATCGCGCCAACCACGTCGGCGTTATCCTCATGTCCGCATTCAACGCACTCGAACCGGGCCTGCGTCTTGCGGTTGTCCGCCGAGACGTGACCGCACGCCGGACAAGTCCGGCTCGTGTTCTGCGGCGGCACGGCGATCAGCCATCCCCCGTTCCACGTCAGCTTGTAATCCAGTTGACGACGGAACTCGAACCAGCCCTGGTCGAGGATGGCTTTGTTCAGGCCCGACTTGGCCCGAACATTTCTCCCGGGCTTCTCGATATTGCCTGCCGCCGACCTCGACATGTTCCGAACCTGCAGGTCCTCGATCGCGATCATCGCGTGGTTTTTGCTGATCGCAGTCGAGGTCTTGTGCAGGAAATCGCGGCGGGCGTTCGTGACGCGGGAATGAATCTTCTGGATGCGCGATTTCTCCTTCTTCCAGTTGCTGCTGAATTTCACCTTGCGGCTCAGGGACTGTTGCGCCTTGCGCAATCTGTCCTCATGCCGGCGGAATGAGTCAAGCGGGGCGACGAACGTGCCGTCGGACAGCGTGGCGAAGCGCGCCACGCCCATGTCTATGCCGACGGCACTTCCTTGAGGCATGGGTTGCTCGACTTCGCGCTCGGTCTGGATCGATACGAACCATTTACCACCGGACCGGCTCACGGTCACGTTTTTCAGCGTACCCGGCGCCTCCCGGCTGAGGCGCATGCGCAGCCACCCCAGCTTCGGCAAGAAGATGCGGCTGTTGGTCTGATCGAGCCTGATCTGTTTCGGGTCCGGGTACCGGAAGCTGTCGCTCCGCCCCTTCTTCCTGAAGCGCGGAAAGTCCGCGCGCCTGGCGAAGAAGTTGGCATAGGCCCGCTCCAGATCCTTGAGCGCCTGCTGAAGCGGATGCACGGGCGCATCCGCAAGCCAGGAGGTTTCGGCGCTGTTGCGCCAGGCGGTGAGCGATTTTGCCATGGCGACATAGCCGATGTATTTGTTGCCGCCTTCGTGGTTTTCTTTCTGCAACGCCAACGCCTTGTTGAAGACGAACCGGCACGCCCCGGCGAAACGGCGCATCGCGCGCCGCTGTTCGCAGTTGGGCTGTAGTTCGTATTTGTAGGCTTGCAGTCGTTTCATGCCTCAATTATACTCTTGGTCTATGGAAAAAGACAACGATGTCAGACATGGCAGACATTGCGTTTTCAAAATGCATGTTCACCTGGTCTTTGTGGCGAAATATCGCCGCAGGGTGTTCGATGGCGACGCCATCGACCGGCTGCGCATCATCTTCGCCGGAACCTGTGCTGACTTCGAGGCGCGACTGATCGAGATGAACGGCGAGGACGACCACGTCCATTTGCTGGTCGAGTACCCGCCCAAAGTCGCTGTCTCCAACCTCGTGAACAGCCTCAAGGGCGTGTCCAGTCGGTTGCTGCGCAAGGAGCGTCCAGACATCGAGAAACGCTACTGGAAGGGCGCCCTGTGGTCGCCGTCCTATTTCGCCTCATCTTGCGGCGGCGCTCCGATCTCCATCGTGCGCCAGTACATCGAGCAGCAACAGACGCCACACTGAAACGCAAGGACGGCTACGCCGTCCGCGCTATCCTTCCCCGCCCTGAACGGCGGGGCTTGCCGCGCACGGGGTCAATTGATCCTTGTCAGCCAGCAAATGGCGAATAGGAGCAACGACTTCATAGACAATGCTGGCGCCGCCATTACCCAGGTCACCAAACGTCTTTGCACGAGATGGCGTATTTGCCAAGTAAACATACCCACTGCTCGACTGATAGGAGCGCCTGCGAATTTCGGATGTTGGCTTTAACCCCTCATGTTCAATAGGGAGCGATGAATCTGTGGCATGATAAAGACGAACCAGCTTGTTGGCATAGATATCTGCATTTTTCTTGACCCACGAAGTAAGCAACCTGGCTTTTTCTGGCGCCGGAACCCCTTCAATAAATGGCAAAACCAGAACTGGTTGATTCGTTCTTTTGTGCCAATCATATTCTTCCGCGAACGATGACATAAAGCCCCTTTACCACATTATATCGGCGATGGATTTGAACCGGAAATTCGCGGCTGCGCCAGATACCCAGGCTCAGGACTCGGGTTCCTGGCGCGGCACTCGAAAATGAACTGACTGGGGCCCGGGGTGATCGTTTTGCCGTGCTGCAGCACTTTTTTTGGATAGGTCATGACGAGGTTTCGCCGCGCGCGGGTAATCGCCACGTACATCAGCCTGCGCTCTTCCTCGATATCGCACTCCTCTTTCCCTTTTCCGCGAATCTTCTTCAGTGGGATATGTCCATCGTAAAGCAGCGGCAAATAGACCGACTCCCATTCCAGCCCCTTTGCGGCGTGAATGGTGGATACCGTCACTCCTTTGCGTTTGCCGGAATCGTCTTTTTCCGCAAAAAGCGTAAGCTCCTCGACAAATTCCGCAAGTCCGCCCGAGCTTTCTCCGGCGATTTTCATGAATTCCGCGAGGTTCGACATGCGCTCGGCTTCGCTCTCGCAATACTCGATCAGCCCTGTTTTCTCAAGCAGAAACGGCACCGCCTGCCCGGGCGAACTCCCACGGTCGATTTCGTCGTAGATAATCGCAATCTGCGCGGTCTTCGGAAAACATGCCGAGCACTCGATCAGCGACCAATCGTCGTGACAACGAAATTCGTTCAGCACTTTTTCTATGGAAGCATCCCCGACCCCAGGAAAAAGCGAGGCGACGCGCTTGAACGACATCTCGTCCCGACGATTGATGGCAAGGCGAATAATCGCCATCGCATCCCTGATTTCCTTCGAATCGAAAAAGTCTTTCGCCCCCACGAGGCGATAGGGGATGCCGTGCTTGCGAAACGCTTTCGCCACGGGAAGCATGGCCGCGCGGGTGCGCACCAGTATCGCCGTGCTGTCGCAGGCGCCCGCTTCCTCGATGCTCGACGCGACCCACTCGCACTCCGCGACCTCGTCTTCAAATCCCTGCTTGATGATCATCGACCCTTCCTTGATCGGCGTCGTCAGGCGCTTGTCAAGCCCACCCGGGTTGAATGAGATCAGATTGTTCGCGGCGCGCAACACCCATTGCCCGGATCGGTAATTCTGTTCCAGCGAAATCACTTCAGCCCCATGTTCCTCGACAAAGCTCCTGATGTTATCGACTGCTGCGCCACGGAATGCATAAATCGACTGGCAGTCATCCCCCACGCAGAAAAAGGTCGCGCAAGGCCCGATAACCCTCAGCCATTCAAATTGCATGACTGAGGTATCCTGAAACTCGTCTACAAGAACGTGAGTGTACTTCGAGGTCCATTTTGCTCCATCCTCGAAATCCTTCATCGCAGAAAGCGAACCGGAGATCAGATCGGAGAAATCGACCAGGTTGATCTGCTTGCGCTTTGCCTCGTAAATTTCAAGACGGCGATGGTCATCATCGACGATGTCATGCGCTTTATCCGGCATTTCCTTGAGATTGAACATCCTTCGTCTCGCATGCCGCCACGATTCCTGGTCTTCGCCTTCGCCATCCGACGATCTTTTTCGGTCGAACTTCAGATCGTCGCCATCATCAGAATGGTTCTTTCCGCGTACAAAGAGCGACTCCCACAATCCGTTGCGATCATCGTCGTCCAGAATGGTAAATCCCTTGTCGACCCCGACAGCCTGCGGACAGCTTTTGAGAATCCGAAGCCCGATGGAATGGAACGTTCCCATGTCCGGCGCGTTTCTCACGCCAAGCTTGGCAAGCCGCACCTTCATTTCACGCGCGGCCTTGTTGGTGAAGGTTACGGCGAGAATGTTCTCTGGACTCACGCCCTGGGAAATCAAATGAGCAATTCGGCGCGTCAGGACGGCGGTTTTTCCGGTACCGGCGCCAGCCAGAACCATGGCTGAAGAACCGATATCCAGAAAAACCGCGCGCGCCTGCTCCTGGTTCAGTTCCTGCGGAGTTTCCGCAGCCTCTTCTTCGCCTTCTGCTTCATCTTCGGCAGGAATCGCGCCAGACGACACGTCTGAAATCTGGGATGCAAGCCAGGCTTCCTCATCCACAACCTCCAGATCCGGGGCGACATCGACCGCTGCGGACGAATCGTCGGCAAAACCATCGCTCATCGAGATCCCCTGTTGTAGCTGTCGCCGATGTATCGCTGATACGCCTGCACCCAGTTTGTGGCAATGTCGTGCTGCGCCTGAGCGAGCGACAATCGCCTTGCGCAAACCAGGTCATGCAGCCGGTTCTCCAGTTGATCCTTAGCGTAACTGCCCCAGCCGCCTTCGACGTCATGCGGCTCCGGCCAGAGATTCATCGGGCTGTCCGGCGAGCCTCCAAGCTCCAGGCTGACGAGATGATCTTCCTCGTAGTCGCGCATGTTCGTGTCGGCATAGCCGTACTGGGCGATCTGCCTGCGCTTGAGTTTTTCCGTGTAGTCTTCCGGCGGGCGAACCGATTTGGTGTAGCCGCCCCGCCGGCAAATAGTGGTTCCGATACTGTACTGAGTGACCCCTGGATCGATCGCTCCGGGCGTCAGATTCGGATTCGGCAATGCCGCCGAAGCCGGAAACTTGCCGGATTTCTGATTATCCAGATATCGGTTGACTTCATGCGCAGCCACGCCTGCGGCGGCGTAACCGGCGACATGCCCGATGTATCCCCAAGCCTGCGCCAGAGACGGCGCGAGAAGAATGCACAGCGCCAGAGTCCTCACGGCGCCCCCATGGTCTGCTGCGCCTGTTGCTGGCGCAGCATGCATTCAAGCTTCATGTGAGACAGCAACCCGCCGGCGAGCAGGCGTTTTGTCGGCTCGCAGACTTGCGCGGCCTCAACCAGGCACTTCGAGACGGCAACCCCGAGGGCGGGCCCCGTCATGCTCATGCAAAGCCGATCGATGTCCAGCATCGTCTTTTTCGGAGACAATGCGATCGCTCTGGTAACGGCTACGTTGACAATATCCAGCATGGCTTCATAAACAATAATTCGTATGACTTGATTATACAGGCTTTGTTGTTTGTCAACAAGGTGAGGGTGCGCAAGTCTGCGAGCCGAATTCTTTATCCACGTGTATGCGGGGGAAACATACCGGAGGAAGCTTCCACCCCTCAAACGAGGGGTGCATCCAGCCTCCCGCTGACCCGGTAAGCGCGTGGATATGTTCTAGCCACCCCTCAAGCGAGGGGTGCATCCAGCCAATCAGGCTCAGTATCTCGACGAGCGCAAGTTCTAGCCACCCCTCAAACGAGGGGTGCATCCAACTTCGGCGGCCTCGACCATGCCCCGGCGATTGTTCTAGCCACCCCTCAAACGAGGGGTGCATCCAACGATGCCGCCTTTCCCCTGAAGCATGAAGTGGTTCTAGCCACCCCTCAAACGAGGGGTGCATCCAACAAGCGGCAATCCGCATTGACTGTGACAATGGTTCTAGCCACCCCTCAAACGAGGGGTGCATCCAGCCGCTGCTCTCTCCATCTGCTGCTGCTCTGAGTTCTAGCCACCCCTCAAACGAGGGGTGCATCCAGCGCCCGCGAAAAATTCGCGGTCGCCGCCAAGTTCTAGCCACCCCTCAAACGAGGGGTGCATCCAGCAAAACAACAATGAGCCAATCATATTACTCTGTTCTAGCCACCCCTCAAACGAGGGGTGCATCCAGCCACCGCTCGCCATCCCCAGCCACCCAGCACGTTCTAGCCACCCCTCAAACGAGGGGTGCATCCAGCCGGAGACGTGCTGATGGGGATTGGTGAAATGTTCTAGCCACCCCTCAAACGAGGGGTGCATCCAGCTAATGAGCCTGCCCGCGATCTTTCCCGCGAGTTCTAGCCACCCCTCAAACGAGGGGTGCATCCAGCACATGATCGAGGCCATCGTGGCGATCCTGAGTTCTAGCCACCCCTCAAACGAGGGGTGCATCC